>OLSF01000383.1_pt1 | contig 45744 bp, 20 predicted proteins | sample 1672301 | NCBI WGS metagenome assembly OLSF01 (sample SAMEA3136669, study PRJEB25190) | human gut metagenome | biome: human gut; feature: human-associated habitat; material: faeces | place: Austria | collected 2013
CCTTCATGCCGTGGAACGGCTACAACTACGAGGATGCTGTGATCATCTCCCAGCGTCTCGTGCAGGACGACACCCTAAGCTCCATTCACATCGAGGAATACGAGATCGACGCCCGCGAAACCAAGCTGGGTGCCGAGGAGATCACCCGTGATCTGCCGAACGTCGGCGAAGACGCGGTGGCCAACCTCGATGAGCGTGGCATTATCCGCATCGGCGCCGAAGTCGAAGCCGGCGACATTCTGGTGGGTAAGGTCACCCCGAAGGGCGAAACCGAGCTGACTCCGGAAGAGCGCTTGCTGCGCGCCATCTTCGGTGAGAAGAGCCGCGAAGTGCGTGACACCTCGCTGCGTGTGCCTCACGGCGAGACCGGTACGGTGATTGACGTCAAGGAGATCACCCGCGAAGACGCCGAAGAAGACGGCGACGAGCTGCCGAACGGCGTGAACCAGATGATCCGCGTCTACATTGCGCAGCATCGTAAGATCACCCAGGGCGACAAGCTCTCCGGCCGACATGGCAACAAGGGCGTTATCTCCCGCATTCTGCCGGAAGAGGATATGCCGTTCCTCGCAGATGGTACTCCGGTCGACATCATGCTGAACCCGCTGGGTGTGCCTTCTCGAATGAACCTTGGACAGGTGCTGGAACTGCATTTGGGCTGGATCGCGCATGCCGGCTGGGACATCTCCCTCGACCCGGATATTGAAGCCGCTTGGAAGAAGAACATTCCGCAGGGCGCCGAAAAGGGCGAGCCGGGCACTCCGGTGGCAACCCCGGTGTTCGACGGCGTTCGTCCGGAAACCATCAAGGGCCTGCTTTCCTGCACCTTGCCGGATCGCGACGGCAACAAGCTGGTCGGAGACGACGGCAAGGCCGTGCTGTTCGACGGTCGTACCGGCGAACCGTACCCGAAGCCGATCTCCGTTGGCTACATGTACATGCTGAAGCTGCACCACCTGGTCGACGACAAGATTCATGCTCGTTCCACCGGCCCGTACTCCATGATCACCCAGCAGCCGCTCGGTGGTAAGGCCCAGTTCGGTGGCCAGCGCTTCGGCGAGATGGAGGTGTGGGCCCTTGAGGCCTACGGCGCCGCCTACACGCTGCACGAGATGATGACCACCAAGTCCGATGACGTCGACGGCCGCGTGCGTGTCTACGGTGCCATTGTGAAGGGTGACAACCTGCCGCCGGCAGGCATTCCGGAATCCTTCAAGGTGCTGCTTAAGGAAATGCAGTCCCTGTCCCTGAACGTCGAAGTGCTCAACGCGGAAGGCGTGGCCATCGACATGAAGGACGAGGATGACGATCCGTCTGCTTCCTCCGACGATCTTGGCTTCAACATTGGCGCGCGTCCCGACGCGGTCGCCAAGGCTGACCAGGTTGTGGAAGAACCTGAATTCCAGTGATCCCATGGCTGGTCGCGTCGTATGAAAACGTGGCGCGACCAGTCTGACGAAACGTGATTAAGCATTAAGAATCGATAGACAGGACAATAGAGTGCTGGACGTCAACGCATTTGACAAACTGAGGATTGGCCTGGCCACCGCCGATGACATCCGTAATTGGAGCCATGGCGAGGTCAAGAAGCCTGAAACCATTAACTACCGTACCCTGAAGCCAGAGAAAGACGGTCTGTTCGGCGAACAGATCTTCGGACCTACCCGTGACTGGGAGTGCGCCTGCGGCAAGTACAAGCGCGTACGCTTCAAGGGCATCGTCTGCGAACGCTGTGGTGTGGAAGTCACCAAGAGCCGTGTGCGCCGTGAGCGCATGGGCCATATCGAGCTTGCCGCTCCGGTGACCCACATCTGGTTCTTCAAGGGTGTTCCGTCCCGTTTGGGCTACCTGCTGGACATCGCTCCGAAGGATCTGGAAAAGGTCATCTACTTTGCCGCCTACATGGTCACCAGCGTCGATGAGGAACAGCGTCACGAGGATCTTCCGGGTCTGCAGGATGAGTTCGACAACGACATCGCCAACCTGGAGAAGCGTCGCAACGCGGAAATCGAAGAGCGTGCCAAGAAGGTCGAATCCGATCTGGCCGAACTTGAGGCCGAAGGCGAAGCCAGGGGCTCCGCACGCGCCAAGCTGCGCAACAGCGCCGAGCGTGAAATGGCCGCGATCCGCATCCGTTTCGACGAGCAGATCCAGCGTCTGAGCGCCGTGTTCGACCGCTTCAAGAACCTGAAGCCGGGCGACATGGAAGGCGACGTCGACCTGTGGCGTGAAATGGAAGACCGCTACGGCGACTACTTCGAAGGCTGCATGGGCGCCGAAGCCATCAAGAAGCGCTTGCAGGACTTCGATCTCGAGGCCGCTTCCAAGCAGCTGCGTGAGGAAATCGACACCGGCACCGGCCAGCGCAAGGCCCGCGCCCTGAAGCGTCTGAAGGTCGTCAACGCCTTCCTGACCACCGGCAACAAGCCGGAGGCCATGGTGCTCGACGTGATCCCGGTCATCCCGCCGGACCTGCGCCCGATGGTGCAGCTCGACGGTGGCCGTTTCGCCACCTCCGATCTCAACGACCTCTACCGTCGTGTGATCAACCGTAACAACCGTCTGAAGCGACTGATCGAGCTCGGCGCCCCTGAAATCATGCTCAACAACGAGAAGCGCATGCTCCAGGAAGCCGTCGACTCCCTGTTCGACAACGGCCGTCGTGGCCGTCCGGTCACCGGCGCTTCGAACCGCCCGCTGAAGTCCCTGAGCGACATGCTCAAGGGCAAGCAGGGTCGTTTCCGCCAGAACCTGCTGGGTAAGCGTGTGGACTACTCCGGTCGTTCCGTGATCGTGGTCGGTCCGTCCCTGCGCATGCACCAGTGCGGTCTGCCGAAGCCGATGGCCCTCGAACTGTTCAAGCCGTTCGTCATCAAGCGTCTTGTGGACCTCAACTACGCGCAGAACATGAAGAGCGCCAAGCGTCTTGTGGACCGTGGCGATTCCGAAGTGTGGGGCGTGCTCGAAGAGGTCATCGCCGAGCATCCGGTGCTTCTGAACCGTGCACCTACGCTGCACCGTCTGGGCATTCAGGCGTTCGAGCCGATCCTGGTGGAAGGCAAGGCCATCCACCTGCCGCCGCTTGCCTGCGCTGCATTCAACGCCGATTTCGATGGCGACCAGATGGCAGTCCACCTGCCGCTGTCCGCCGAAGCCCAGGCCGAGGCCCGTTCCCTGATGATGGCTTCCGACAACATTCTGAAGCCGGCAGACGGCCACACCGTGACCATGCCGAGCCAGGACATGATTCTCGGTCTGTACTACCTGACCACTGTCATCGACGGCGCCAAGGGCCAGGGCCGTGTGTTCTCCTCGCTTGAAGAGGCCGAAATGGCGCTCGACAAGCACGAGATTGACATGCAGGCCAAGGTGCTTATCCGCCTTCCGGAAGACTTCGTGCTTCCGAAGGGTTGGGAACCGAGCGAAATCGAAGTCGTCGATCCTGAACCGGGCAGCCCGGCGGTGGTGAAGGAAGAGCGTTTCCACGATGGTTCCGTGCTTTTCGCAACCTCCTACGGCCGCATCCTGTTCAACAGCACGCTGCCGGTCGACTACCCGTTCGTGAACGATCAGGCTCCGAAGAAGCGCCTGAGCAAGATCGTCGACGACATCGCAACCCGTTACTCCACCGCACAGGTGGCTGCAACGCTGGATGCTCTGAAGGATATGGGCTTCACCCGCGCACCGTGGTCCGGTGTGTCCTTCGCGTTCTCCGACGTTATCCAGCCGTCCGAGCGCGACGAGTTCATCGAGAAGTACGAAGCCGAAGCTGAAAAGGTCAACGAGAATTACGAAATCGGTATGCTCACCGAAGAGGAGCGCCGCCAAGAACTCATCGACCTGTGGACCAAGTGCACCAGCGAGGTTTCCGAGGCTGTCGAGGAACACTTCGACTCCAAGAACAACCTGGCTATCATCGTGCAGTCCGGTGCACGAGGAAACATGATGCAGATCAACCAGATCGCAGGCATGCGAGGCCTCGTGGCCAACCCGAAGGGCGAGATCATTCCTCGACCTGTGAAGTCCAACTACCGCGACGGCCTGTCCGTGTTGGAATACTTCATCTCCCAGCACGGCGCGCGTAAGGGCCTGGCCGATACCGCACTGCGTACCGCAGAGTCTGGTTACCTGACCCGTCGTCTGGTGGACGTCTCCCAGGACGTGATTGTGCGCGAAGAGGATTGCGGCACCAAGCGCGGCCTGACGATGAAGGTCGGCGAGCGTGACGCTGAGGGCAACCTGCATCTTGTCAAGGCTGCCGACGGTGGTCCGTATTCCCGTCTGCTCGCAGCTGACGTGATCGATCCGGCCGACGGCGAAACCGTGCTGTACAAGGCTGGCGACGCACTGTCCATGGACGTGCTCAACGATCTCGTCGCTCACGATGTGGAAGAAGTCAAGGCCCGTTCCGTGCTCACCTGCGACTCCAAGCGCGGTGTGTGCGCCAAGTGCTATGGCTGGTCTCTGGCCACCAACAAGCTGGTGGACGTCGGTGAGGCCGTTGGCATCGTAGCGGCACAGTCCATCGGCGAGCCTGGTACACAGCTGACGCTGCGTTCCTTCCACTCCGGCGGCGTCGCTTCCGCATCCGATATCACCCAGGGTCTCCCTCGTGTTACCGAGCTTTTCGAAGCTCGTACCCCGAAGGGCGAGGCTCCGATCGCGGAGTTCGCAGGCGTGGTCAAGGTGGAAGACACCGAGCGCGGCCGTCAGGTCATGCTGAAGCCGGACGACGAATCCGTCGAACCGATCGTCTACCCGGTGACCCGTCGCGCCCCGATGCTGGTCAAGGACGGCGAGCATGTCGAAGCTGGCACCCAGCTGATCGAAGGCTCCGTCGATCCTAAGAAGATCCTGCGCATCCTCGGCCCGCGCGCCGCCCAAGTGAACATTGTGGAGGAAGTGCACACCGTGTACCGCTCCCAGGGCGTGGATATTCACGACAAGCACATCGAGGTCATCGTGCACCAGATGCTGCGTCGTATCACCGTGATCGACTCCGGCGACACCGACCTGCTTCCGGGTGAACTGGTGGATCAGGCCCGCTTCAAGGCCTCCAACATGAAGGCCGTGAAGGAAGGCGGCAAGCCTGCCGCCGGCCGTCCGGAGCTGATGGGCATCACCAAGGCTTCGCTGGCAACCGATTCCTGGCTGTCCGCAGCCTCCTTCCAGGAGACCACCCGCGTGCTTACCGAAGCCGCCCTGAGCCAGAAGGTCGACGACCTGAAGGGCCTCAAGGAGAACGTCATCATCGGTAAGCTCATTCCGGCCGGTACCGGTCTTGCCCGTTACCGTAACGCCGTGGTCGAGCCCGACAAGGCCATTCGCGACACCATCTACCCGAACTTCGGTTTGGGTGGCGACGAGTCCGATGCTGCCTTCGGCGACGCGGATCTGTCCGAAGTCGACTTCTCCAACATCGATTTCGGCGATCTGAAGCTAGGCGACGACTTCAATCCGGATGACTTCCTGGACGACAATGGCGGCCAGATGGATTTGGGCGACAACCTGTGATCCGAAAGGCGATGATGGAACGACGTAACGTCTGAAATCATCCGATAGACATAAAAATGGGGATTGGCTTCAAACAGCTGATCCCCATTTTTAATACGAAAAAACACTATTGTTGCGATCATTATGCCAACAGTCGGCATATTACGAAACTGCCTGTATTGCAGAGCGAATTCACTATCGCAAATCAAACGTCAAATTACAATGAGGGTATGAGCTTTCTTCCATATCCGCCGCCGCCTGAACCAGGCTGGTACGACGATGACGCCACCGCAATGCCTTCCTTCGCCGATTCTGCAATGCCGGGAACGGTGCAATCTCAGCCGATGGAGCAGGTTTCCATGTTGCTGGAACCAATCAATGACGAGTCGGTCAACGACGAACCGGCCAACGATGATGATATCGATTGGGATGGCACAGTGCTGTCTTCGGCCTTCACCATGAAGCAGCCGAAGCTAGAATACACGCTTTACAATGAGCAGACCGGTCAGGAAGTGATTATCGACATGGGCGTGCTGCTGGGACGCAAGTCGTCCGTTGAAGTGCCGGAAGGTGCTAAATACGTGAAATTGGAGGATCCGACGCGCACGATTTCACGCCATCATGCGGCGATCAGCTTCGATCAGGATGGCACGTTGTGGATTGAGGATTACGAATCGCTTAATGGCACGTACATTATTCAAGGCAATGAGGAGACCAAGGTCGAGCACAAGCCGATAAAGTTTGAGGCACCTTGCACGATTCGTATCGGAGATCAGTTCTTTACTCTCGAACAGCGCTGATTGAGATGTTGTGTTGCGTATCGCCAAGTATGCCGTCAAACCGCAAGGTTTGGAATATATTGAAATGACGGTGCGACAATGAACGATGCCGAGAGTCGAAGAGAGCTGTACACGTGAGGATGCGCGTACACCCCTCTTCGACTATTGCGATTCGCTGCCTACTGACTGGCGCTTGCTGACTGGCTATTTGCTACTTGCGCAGGCGGATGGCCGCGTTGACGGCGGAATCATTGAGACTGGCAAGCCAGTCAAGCAGATCCGGGTAGATATTCGGATTGCGTGCGAGGAAGGGGCGCAGCTCCGGAGCCTCGCTCGCGATTTGAGCCATCAGCATCTTGTCTTGCGTGGTCATGGCCAATTCCGCTGGATTGGTGTACGGGTCGAGATATTCCGTTGAAACGTCGTTCGCCGTATTCGATGCCGGCGCTTCCATGAACGATTCAGGCTGGTATTGGTCGGTTGCCGGCGACTGGTATTGCGTCTGATACTGCACTTCCGACGATTGCTGCGGCTGCTGATACTGCGCTTGCGTTTGGAATTGCTGTGCCGGTTCCGGAGCGGTTTCGGTATTCCTCTGCATAACGCCTTCCTGCGGAACCGGCCACCCCATCGCGACCAGCTGCTGGCGTGCGCGCTCATCGCCGAATTGGGCGACCCAACGTTTCAGACCCGGGTACGCACGTGGATTGGCAACCACATTCGCGCCGAATTCCGGATTTTCGTAAGCGATTTTCGCTAGAAACACGGGATCTGCGTTCGGATCCTGCACGGCTGCGGCCGCGGTATCGAAATCGACCATCATGATCTCCTTATCTCGTGTTCTGTAAATATTGTATTGAATGCGCTGATAACAAAGTGGTCAATCTGATTATCAACGATTGCCATTGCGGGAACATGCGTGTTATTGAATGGTTCGCAACGTCTGCAATGTGCCTTCCTGCAAATCGCCGATATCCTCATAATCTCCGATTTTGCTGACGTTCCAATCGATGTCAACCGTAGTATTTGTTGCCGTATCGGCTGCGTTATTCGCTGAATCGTCGCGCAGGTCAAGCACGATCGCCGTGACATTGTCATTGCCGCCGGCATCGAGCGCGGACTGCACTAGCATTTCCGCGGCGACTTGCGGATTGTCGTACGCTGCCACCGTGTTTGCCTCGAAAATGGAAAACGTCGGCAAGTGAAAGTTTGGCACGCCATCTGCGTAATGTCGGCAATGACTTGAGCATGTACTTGCGTTCCTGCGCAATATCATGCCAATACTGCTGCACATGCTCCTCGTTGACGGTATTACCGGAGAAGGCCGCGTAATCGGCTTGTGCGCCCAAGGCAAGCAACGTTTCACAGGAAATATCCATCTGGCTTGCGATGGAGATCGCTTGTTCGCTGCGCGTGCCTTGAATGTCGAGTCCGCTTTGCCGAGCGAGCGCCGCCACGGATTGCCATCCTGCCGCCACTCGCTGTTGTGCACTGCCGTGTTTTCTTGACCGTGCCAGTGCGATCGCTTTGATGACGAGCAGGAGGCCGTATACGATGAGCAGCGTCCACAGTGGACTTCCGTAGATGGCTATTTTTCTTGCGATTCTGCCGAAATGCTGCCAGAAGAGGTTGATTGACGTTTCGTCAGCCATGCTTCCGCCGATTGAGGACTTGCCTCTGGCTTGGGCGTCGTCGCGTAGCGGGTCGGTGAGGGGTACTGGGGGTTGACGCACCAGGGTTTGCGGGTTCGGTGGGGTGAGGTTCTGGTTTTCATCGGGGACTTTGGTTTCCTTCGGCGTCGGGTAGAACGCCACCCAGCCGTAGCCGTCCAGTTTGATTTCCACCCATGCGGTCACGTCGTTGCCGGTGAATTCGGTGACGGTGTTTTTCCCTTGTTTTTCGGTGCGGTTTTCGCTGATTTCGCCTTCATTGTCTTTTGGTATGAATCCAAGCACCACTCGGCTTGGAAGTCCCAGGCTGCGTGCCATGAGTGCCATTGCGGAGGCGTATTGTTCGCTGTCTCCGACCATGGCCATTCCGGCGAGCAGCTGGTCGATACGGTAGTTGCCGTGGCCGGCGGTAGACGGGTAATCGCCGCTCAAGCCGTGCGAGAACCAGCCTGATTCCTTGAGTTTTTCGGCGATGGCCTGGGCTGCTTCGCCGCCTTTGGATTGGCCGCCGGCTATGGCTGTGGCGAGTTTGTCCACACAGTCGGGCACGTCTTCGGCTTTAGGCTGGATGATGGAGGCTGCGTTGGCTTTGGTGATTTGCTTGTCGGTGGGAACTGCTGGCATGATGCCGGTTTCCGTGTAGGTGAGGCCTTCGGAGGTGCGTGAGGGGTAGATGGCCGACATGGTGTCGCTGTTGTAATAGAACGAGTCGACGTTTTCACTGTTGTCGAAGGTCACGCTGGATGCGGCTCCGGCAATGGGTAGCCAGTAGTCGCTCAGGTCTTTGTTCACGGTGAATGTTGCGGTGAATTTTTTGCCTTCGGCGTTGTTGGTGATGGAGGTGCCGACGCGATGGTAATTGGAGGAGTCCGACGACATGGTGGAATCGGACAGGTTCCATACGTTGCCGTCGAAACGGTCCATGACCGCTAGTCGCACGCTCGATCCTGCGGGCAGGTTTTCGACGGTGAGGAGCACGTCGTCCTTGCTGTTTTTGATGTACGAACGCATGCCGCTCAACGGGCTTGTGTAATCGTACGGGCTGAGCGGCGGATCGTAATGGTCGCGCAGAATGGTGCGGTCCTGACCGACGGCAAGGCATCCTCCAATCGCCAATGCGATGCAAACAACCACGATTGTCATGGAACTGATCCAACGTCCCAATTCCAGTAATTTCCAACGTGCGCTGATCCAAATCACGAGCACAAGCGCCATCGCGGTGCCGACGAATATGCGGTAATAGCCGGAAGATGAGCCGAGCAATGCACAGATCGCAAGATTGGCGATGACGGGAATGATGGCGATCATGGTGAATCGGCCATCTTCCGTCACTGCGAAAATGCCGGTGAGCAGCGCGGACCACAGGCAGATGGTCCATACGGCAAGCAGGCAGCCGTCCGCGGTACCGGTTGGAGGCTCGACCGACAGAATGAATTTGAAGGAGCCAAGCATCTGCGCCCAACCTTGCGTAAGCGTGCGCAGGGTTGGAACGAAGTGTGCGATGGTGGTGTCGTTGAGGAACAGAACCGGGCCGACAACCAGTTGTGCGACGGCCATGAACAGCATTTGCCACCAGAGACGGAGCATGGGAACCGTGCCTGCGAGCGCTACGAGGGATCCGATGATGGTGGCTGGAATGGCGGCGAGGGCCCAGGATGCGACTGATCCGTAGACATCGATGAGGTTGCTGGCTGCGGCGAGGGTGAGTAGGGCTGCTACGAGAAGGCTTGCGTATTGTGAGGCGCGTGGTCGGCGTAGGTAGGGTAGGGCTTGCGATTTGCTGTCTCGTGACATCCAGATGACGGAGTGTGTGGAGTCGGCCCATGAACCTGTTCCGGTGCCTGTTCCCGTGAAGGTGTTGCCGAATCCGGTGGTGTGTCCGGTGCTGGTCTCGTCGGTATTGGCGTTGGCGTTGTGTTTGCTGAATCCTGTGGTGCTCATGCCAGTACCCCCATGATTATTGGGAGGTCGTCTAGGCTTCCTACGGTCGCCAGGGTGAAGTCGGAGTATCGTTTGATGGCACGTGGTTGCCCGATGGTGGTTTGCAGTACCACGCAGGTTGCGGATCGGGGGAGTGCAAGCGCCATGTGTTTGATCTCGTCGATGCTTTTGAGTCTGCCGACGGTGATGTAGTAGAACGATGAGTCGGGGGTGTGGGTGAGGGTGGTTTGCGCGAGGTTCGGATCATCGTTGATGTCGGGGGTGATGGCGCTGCAGCCGTCGAGGAATTCCGTGGAGTTGCGTGGCACGGCGTGTTCGTTTCCTGCATGTGCGGTTACCGGGCGGTTTTGGAGCAGGCATTGTACGCCGATGGATGCGTGGACGGATACCGCCAGTTCGAATTCGTCGGAGCTGAGGTAGTCGTCTGGGTTCACGCTGATGGTCAATGCGGTGTCGGTGCGTCGGGTCGCTTCGTATTGGCGGATCATCAGCGTTCCTGTTTTTGCGGAGCTGAGCCAGTGCACGTTGCGCACGTCGTCGCCCGGCTCGTATTCGCGCAGTCCGTAGAAGTCGAGGTCATCGTCGACGATTTCGCCGCTGGGCTGACCTTCGAGGTCTCGCGGAATTCCGGCGTTGAGTGTGTTCAGCATGACGGTTTGAGGGTGGATGAACACGTTGATTTGGTCGACGAGTTTCTTTTCGTGCCGTACGAGTCCGAATGGGTCGCCTTTGCGTATGGAAAGCGGTCCGATCGGCAGCACTGCGCGGGAGACGGCGGTGAATTCCACGGTTGTTTGGCGTGATTGGCCGGCGGCGAGTATGGGGATGGAGAATCGTTCGTGGTTGTCGCCGATAGGCAGGTCGCCTCGCGCGGATGTGGTTGGCGTGTGTCCTGGATTGTCGATGCGTATGTCGACTTTTACGGTGTCTGACACGGTGACTCGTCTGCTGGACACGTCTATGGTGGCGGTGAATGACGTGTTGCCGAGTGACAGCAGGATGGCGGCGACCATCATGCAGGCGAACACGATCGCCATGGCCAACAGTTCATGCCATCCGAGAATCGTGAACGTTATGAGTGAGGCGATGGTGAGTCCGGTCACGGCCCATCCGAGCGGTGACATATATGAGGTGACCAGTCGTTTGATGCGATGCTTGATGCGTCGCAGGGATCGTTGCATGGTTCTCCTGCGTTGCATAGTTTTGGATTGTCGCATACTTGACCTTTCGGGTGTTTACGAACGTTTCGTGCGATTGCGTGCTTCTGTCTTGCTGCGCGTGCAGTGCAGCTGCGTTGGGTATGCGCTTCAGGCGATGGCGCCTACGGTCGGTGCGGGTACGTTTCCGAGGATCTGTTCGATCATCAGTTCGGGGGTGGATCCGGCGAACGTGGCCTCCGCGGTGAGCGTGATGCGGTGCGCGAGCACAGCGACAGCCAGCTGCTTCACATCGTCAGGCACCACATATCCGCGATTGTTGGACGCCGCCCACACGCGGGCGCATCGGGTCAGCGCGAGTGCGCCTCGCATGGACGATCCGACCTGGATGCGTTCGTTGTGGCGCGTCGCTTCCACCAAGCGCACGATGTATTCGAGGATCGCGTCGTCAAGATGTACGGTTTCGCTGATGGCGCGCATGCGCAGCACGTCGTTGCCGGTGAGCACCGCATGCACGGTGGATGCACGGTCGGTGACGTTGACCTGTTTGAGAATGCTCACGCTCACGTCGTGGCTCGGATAGCCGATGGTTGTTTTGATGAGGAAACGATCCATCTGCGCTTCCGGCAGTTTGTAGGTGCCGAGCTGTTCTATGGGGTTCTGGGTGGCGATGACCATGAACGGCTGCGGTACCGCGTGGGTTTCGCCATCGACGGTGACTTTCTGCTCTTCCATGACTTCGAGCAGTGCGGACTGTGTTTTCGGCGAGGCTCGGTTGATTTCGTCGGCAAGCACGACGGAAGCGAAAATCGGGCCTTCGCGGTATTCGAATTCGCTGTTCTTCTGGTCGTAGTAGGTTACGCCGACCACGTCGGAAGGCAGCAGATCCGGAGTGAACTGGATGCGCTTGAACGACATGTCGATGGAGTTGGCGAGGCCTCGGGCCATCTGTGTCTTGCCTGTTCCGGGGTTGTCTTCAAGCAGAATGTGGCCGCCAACGATCATGGCGGTGGCACATTGGCGGATCGGCTGCTCCTTGCCGACCACAACCTGGGAGACGCTGTCGACCAGTTTGGTGAACTGGTTGTGGAATTCGGTGATGTCGTCTTGTGGGGCGGACATCATGGACGAGGTTGCGGCTGGCTGCGCGGGCTTGGCTTGCGATGCCGCTGCCGGAATTGGCTGCGATTGCGGTAACGGTTGTTGCATCTGCACAGGCTGTGCCGGTTGCGCCTTCAAGGGTTGCGTTGTTGGAACCGTAGGCATTGCAGGCCTGTAGGGCATTGCATTGTATGCGCTGAGTACCGTGCCTTCATCGTCGCCGCTTTGCTTCTGCGGATGTGTCGGCAGGCTTGGAGCTTGGAATGCGGGGCGCGCCTGCGGATTGCCGGGCTGTTGCGGCTTGTTCATATGGTGCCGGATAGAACCCAGTTGGGTGGCGTCGTCGTTGTCGTTGCTCATGGGTGCTCCTTGTTTGCTTCTGTTGGTCGTATTGATGATTGGCTGTCGATATTGGATTGTTCGTCGAGATTGCCGTACCGGCTAGCGATTGGCGTAATAGGCCAAGCCTCTCACCCACGGCTTGCTTTTTCCATCGATGGTGGAAAGAGCTACGGATGAAGCCGTAGGGGTGTTACTTTGCTTTGATTCCGACTGGTCTAGATTGGGGTCAGTCTCAGGATCAGTGGTCGGCTCGCTATAGCGGTCGGAGTCTTTGATCGTTGATCCGTCTACCTCGTTGTTGAGTGCCGGGTCTGGACCGGTGACTTTGAACTTCCATGTGTAGTCGACCCCCGTTGGCAGCTTTTCGGCGTTCAACTGACTGGTACCTTGGGTCCAAGGGATTTCGTATGTTTTGCCACCTCCGGTGAATACGAAGGAGTAGCTGCCAATTTGATTCCACGTTTTCACCGATCCGCCGGCGACCTTGATGAGATTCGTGGCATTGGCATCCCAGGCAAGGGTCGGCATGGTAGTGATTTCCGCCCTGGTTTTGTTGCCTACGGTATTGCTGCTGGCAGTTTCAGGGGTGCTGATATGCGACGTATCAATGAAGTATTGCTGGACATTTACCGTATCGCAGGTGCTCCAATTACCGGAAAGCGGCCACTCTGCCCTGTTCTCGTGAACATCATCATTGTAATAATCCTTGGCCTTTACAACAAAGCCCGTGACGCGTCCTTTTTTGGACCAGGTTGCCACACATATATTGTTGTTGAGTTCCAGCTTCACATTGGTTGGGGGATCGACTGCCGTGAAGGGCGAAACGGACGTTTCGCTGCTCAATGAGCCACTGTGTTCCGTGACCACGGTAATCGTCGGCTTAATCTCTTCGTAATACCACTCGTTCTTGATGTCGAATTCGACGGAATAGTTCGTGGCATTGGTCTCCACGGATTTGTCTTCGTTTCTGATACTTACCGTAATCGACTGGTATTTCGAGTTGCGGGCGTCATTGATTCGCCCGCTCACCACAATCTTGTCGCTATTCTGCACTGCTGAGATGGTCGGTTCGTCGGGCGTGCCCCAAGGTGAAACGGCATTGGATGTGGCGGATGGTTGACTCCAGTTCATCTTGTTATGCGCCTTGACCGTGGCTGTATAGGATGCGCCATTGGTAATCGCATTGTTGTTGAATTTGAACGTGAAGCTTGTACCTTCAACCTTTTGCGTCGGATTCGCCATATTGGACCCATTTAATGTCACCTCATAGCCGTCGACGGCAGAGAAATTGCCTTCCGGAGCCTTCCATGTGACAACAACGGTGTTCTTGCCGGCTTCGGCCTTCACATCGGTCGGTGCGTCCGGAAGCTTGTCAGGCGTGCCTTCCACACCGTTCGACTCCTTCGACCAGCCGATCTCATTCTTGGCTTGCACCTTGAACGAGTACGTCTTGCCGTTCTTCAAACCGGTAATCTGGCAGGAGGTCACGGAACCGCACGATTTCTCGCCGGAACCGTTGCCGCTCCACGTCACCTTGTATTCGCTGATCGGGCTGCCGTTCGAAGAGCCGGCCGTCCAACTCAAATTTACCGCGCCATCCTGCGGGTCTCCCGCGATGGGGGAGAGCAGAGGCGCATCCGGCTTGTCCATTACCGAAATGCTGATGGTGCCTGTCACCTCACGTTCCTTCGTATTGGTGGCATCACGCACGTTGACGATCACCTTGTTGGTGCTCGCGCCGATGTCGGAAGCTGCGCTGATCGATACCACACCGTTGGCCGGACAGTCCACGGTCAGCTTCGACGCGCCGTCGGATGTGCATCCGGTCACGGTCAACGTGGAATCGGGGAACGGATTGTACGCGTCGGCAAGCAGGTTCACTTCCTCGCTGCTTCCCGCCTTGACCTTCAGGGTTTTCGCGTTGATGCGCGCCAAAGGCCTGTTGGATGCCGTCACACGAACCGTGACGCCTGCGCTCACCGTGCCCTTCGAATATTGGATCGAAATGGGCACGCTCACCGTAGTTCCCGGCGACGTGGTCTTGTCGGCGGACACGGTCAGCTTGCCGTTCGAACTCACATTGGCGCTCACCTGGTCGGAATCAGCGCCACCCGAATACGTGTACCGCTTTTCATCGTCGTACAGGTCGGACGCCGAATGGGTCAACGCGGTCAGATCAATGGTGGTGGCGCTTTCGCCGGCGACCACGTCGATGGTGGACGAAGAGAATGTCGGCGCGGGCACGTCGCGCCCGATTACGGTGATCGGCAACGTCAGCACCGCCGAATTGATGATTTTCACCTTGTCGTTCTTGTCGCGCTTGCCATCGACCGCGGTGAAGGTAATGGATGCGGGGCCGGAGTAATCCTTCGGCGCGGTGAACTTCAACATCTGGTCGTTCACATACAGGTCGCCGTCCGCAGCCTTCGTGGCGCTCACTGAATCGGCGCCGTCCACATACGCGGTCTTGCCTGCGCCCACGCGCACGTAATCGGCGATATTGATGGTGATCGTCTCGCGTGCGTTCACCTTCAAAGCCGGCGCTTTCGGTCGAAGGATCGGCGGAAACACGCCGTATGCGGGCACTTGGATGAACGCCGTGGATGTGATGTCATACGTCGTGTTGGTCACGGTGTATGGCACGGCTCGCGCCTCGTCCGTCAATTCCACGGTAATGGTCGTGGACTTGTCTCCGCTCTTGACATGCGCATGGTCGGTGGCCGAATCATCAACGGCCACGTGCAGTTCGTCGGCGCTGCCGGAAGGGTTCGCGATCCATTGCGAAACGTCCACGTCGACCGATTTCTTGTCGATCGTCGCCGAAGAAGGCACACGATAGTCGTATGCGGTCGGCGGTTCGATGGTGGCGTTGCCATCGACGTTCACCGTCAATGTTGCGGTGTCAGACAATCCGGCTTTGTCTTTGACCGTATACACCATGTAATAGGTGCCCACCTGCTGCGGTGTGGTGAAGGCGAGCACATTATCCGCTACGGTCACATTGCTGATGTCTTGCGATTCGATGTCTTCACTGACGGTCAGGTCGGTGCTGTCTCCGGAAATGTCGTTTTGCGCCACGGGTACGGTTGCCGCGGTGTTGGGACGCAATGTGATTTCGTCGTCGCGTGCGTACACGCCCGAGTCGGTGCCGGATTTGAACACGCCCACGCGGATCTGCGCTTGGGATCGTTGACCGGTCCAGTCTTCGACGGCGTATGAGAAGGTGTCGGTTCCTGCGGAGTCGGCATATGCTTCGTATACCAGGTAGGTGGCTCCGACTTCGCTGATGCGTCCGAGCGTCGGAGCCTTGTTACCAAGACCAAGCAGCTGCACGTCGTCGCCATCGGAGTCGATGCCGGTCAAGGTGATCGGGATCTGGACTTTCTGCCCTGCCGCAACCTGTGCCTCAACGTCGGATGGTGTTGGCGCCGCCTTGTTTTCGGCGTCTTTTTGATGCACGTTGATGGTGATTGTGGCGGATGCCGCGTTGCCGAGATTGTCTTTGACCGTGTACGTTACGGGGAAGGATCCGGTTCGGTCGGATGCTTGGTATCGTACGGTGTTGCCTGATACGAATACGAGTCCTTTGAACGTGTTCTTGTCGTATTGCAGGTCGTTTTGCAGGCTTACCGTGGTGCCGTCGGCATAGGTAACGTGGTCGAGCACGTTGATGGAAACAATGCCGTCGGTGCGTACCTGCGTGGTGATGTTGTCGGCTTTCGGCACGGAGTTGGAGGTGGTCAATGCCGGCGGCTGCAGTACGATCACGCCGGTCGACGTGCCTGCCGAGTTGGCTACGCCGTATTTGATTTGCACGGGTTCGGTCGGTACCTGCCGTGCGGTGATGTAGACGCGCTTGTTGCTCACGACGCCGGTTTTGATGCCGCTTTCCGCGTCGGCGGTCACGTTGGTCACGGACAATACGCCGCCCATCGGGTCGACGTCGTTGGCCAGGGGTTCCACGATCGCGGTGTTGTCGGCACCGAGCAGCGCCACGTCGTTGGCGGCGATGGGCTTGGCGGAGTCTCCGGCCACGGTCTGCACTTCAATGCGAACCAGGCCGGTCGCGGGAATGGATCCTTGCGTGATGGTGTAGGGCACATAGTAGGTGCCGGGGTTGGGTGCGCTGAAGGTGAACGACATGTCGGTGGCGTTCATGGTGGTGGATGCGCCGGATGGGGTTTCCACGGCGGTCAGCTGCGCGGGCTCGGCCGAGGTGCCGTGCACGTATTGTTTGAGTGAGACGGTGGCGCGCGTGTCTGGCGTGGTCTGCTTGACTACCGGATCGATTACCGCGGCCAACGTGTTGGCCGGTTTCACTGAGAAATACACCATGCCGGTGCCGGTCTGCTGGCCGTCGGAAACGGTTACTTCGATGCCGGCGCGTCCGGAAGACATGGATCCCGCGTTGAATACGAGCTGCCCGTCGGCTCGCGTGGAGACGGTCACCTGGTCGGTGTTCTGCGGGGTTGCGGATACGAGCGTGAGCGGATCGCCGTCGGGGTCGGAGAAGCTGCCCAATGCGTTAGTGGTGTAGGTGGCTCCTTGCTCCACGTCGATTTCCGGTGGCGTATCGGTTTGCTGGGGCGCGTTGTCGTCGCCTCCGACCAAGGTGAGGTTCACTTTGGCGTTGGATGTCTGCCCGCGCCCGTCGGAAATCTCATAGCTGAACGATGCCGATCCTTCGGCTGTCGCGGATGCGTCGAGCTGCAGATATCGTCCGTCGTATACGGGCGAGACGCTGATGTTGGCTCCGTCCGGGGCACTTACCAAGGTGATGCGCAGTACGGAACAGTCGGTCTGCTCGTCGTTGCGAAGCACGTCGAGGATCTGCTGCGATCCTGTTCTCGCGCCGAACGAATCGTCTTCCGCTTTGATCTGCCCGGATTGCGACGAGCAGGTTTTGCTGAAATTATGCTGGTTGTTGGCACTGTCGTTGTTCTGTTCCTGTTGCTTCGACTGTTTGGTTTCCACCTTATTCCATTGGATTTTGATGACTTTGGTGGATTCCTGCGGATTCCAGACGTTGCCGTTGACCACGTCATTGAGTATGACCAGACGATGGTTGGTGCGAAATATCAGTTCCGAAGTGGCGTTGATGTTGGTCAGGGTGTCGAACGCCATGTCCGAACCGTCGGCGGAGCATACTTTGGCGTAATTGTTGGCTTTCTGCGCCCACGCGGAGAATACGCATCCGCCTGTGGATACCGGCTGGGCGGGCTCGCCCTTGCCGGAATTTGGTGTTTCAGAGGCTTTCTTGGTGCTGAGGTTCACCGTTGCGAGCCCGCGTGGTGTCGCCACGGCCACCCATCCGTTTTGTTTGCCGTCCGTGGAAGGGGCCTGCAAGGTCATGCTGCCCTGCAGATTGATGGCTGCGCTTCCCTGCGGCCAATACACGGTGCCTTTCGCCGCCACGACCGGGGTTTCGCCGATGACGGTGAACGATTCGGCATGCGGTGCGCCTCCTATCGTGCCAACTTGCTCGCACGCGCCTTGCGACTTGTCGATGCTCATCACCGCGCCATCGGAAGCACGATATCCGTACACGGTTCCGTTATGCGTCACCGTGATTTTTCCACCGGATCCCAGTTTCATTTTCGGCTTGTCGGTGGTGGGATTGACGGATTTCACATCGGAAGCGGATCCCACCCACACATTGCCGGTTTTGACGTTGATGAACGCTGCGGTATCGCCTCCGACAATGGTTTCGATATCCGTTTTGATGGCGGTGTTGCCGGTTTCGCTGATTGTGGAAGCTGCGATGTTGCTGGCTTTCGTACCTTCGGAAATTACGGTGCTGCCATTATGTTGGGCCACGTCGAAACGGGAGGCTGTGGACGAGACTCCAGCGTCCACATCCTTGTTTTTCGCATTGAATCGTGCGGCCTTGCGGTCCTTCAGCGAAGTGATCCACACGGTGCCGTCGTCAAGTTGTACATGCTGTTGTGTTACCGAACTGACGATGAACGCGCCTGCGATGATGCCCAGCAGCAGAAGCAGCATGACGATCGGTGTGATCCACCGTCTGCTTCTCGACGGCAACAGCAGTTTGCGCATCATCGGTCCGAAGCGCAATTGTCGTTCGTGCGATTGTGCCGACTGATTGGCTGCGTTCTTGCGTTTGCCCATTTTCGGTTCTTCCTTGAGCGTTTCGATGGTCGTTGTGTTCGTTCCGGACATCGCCTGCGATTGAATAATGCCGTTGGCCAACCCTGTTATGAAGTGCTGTGATGCTTATGGTTTGGCTGCGCACGCGATCGCAGGATTCTGCGACATCTGACGGTCGGCTCGGATGAGGCTCACCTGAATGCAGGTCTGCGAGCCGTCGGCGGGTTCGATGCTGATATGCGTGTCGGTGGTGGTTCCCTGGGTATTCGGATTAACACCGGCATCGCCGACTATCGACCATGCGTATGAATCCCCGTTCTGCGGGTCGGGATTTGCCCAAGTGAACTGCACACTGCCGCCATCGGCGGAATATGACCCGGTCAGATTCTCGATACTGGGCACACTGCCGGTGGTGATGGCCGAATCAGGCGAATCGTTCTCCTGATCATACGTTTCCGGATTCTTGATCTGCACGCTGCTGTTGTCTGAGACGGAATCCATATTCGGCATGATCACATACGCGAACACCAGCTCGACGGCTGCAATCGCGGCGACCACCGAAACAACGATCACAAGAGACTTGGCCCAAATGCTACGCTGCTTTGGGGCAGTTGGCGAAACCTGAATGTTCGCCTGCGACTGTGCATACAGGTTCTGCGGGAACGGCGATTCCCCCTCAACCGTGGTCGGCGTGGCATGGCCATACAATTCCTGCTGTACACGCTGCATGTCGCGCGCGAAATCATATGCGGAATAATATCGGTCCTCCGGCGTTTCATTCAACGCCTTGCGCAGGATCCGCTCCACTTGTGGAGGAACATCCGGACTGTTGAGCTTGGGCAGCGGATTGGTGAGAATGATGTTCCTCAGTAGGGTGCCGCGTTCTTTGCCTCGGGTTGCGCCAAGAGCTTCGGAATAGCCGTATTCGTACGGCGACTGGCCTGTCAGCATGGCGAACAGCGTCGCCCCCAGAGAATAAATGTCGGAGGATTCGTTGCCTCCGCCGTTCTTCGCAAGCACTTCCGGCGGAGCCCACGCGATGGTGTAGCCGATGCCGGGGCGTCCGTAAATCGTTCCCGCGATGCCGAAATCGGAAAGCATGGGCATGCCGTGCGTGTTGATGAGAATATTGCTGGGCTTGATGTCGCGGTGGATGATGCCTTCGCGATGCGCAGTGGAAAGGGCGCTTGCCAGATTGATGCCGACGGTGAGCATCTGGTCTGCGTTGAGACGGTTGGATTCTAGGAAGGTCTTGTAATTGCCTCCCGGAGCGTATTCGAACACGGTGTAGCCGTTGCCTGTGGTAGTGACGCCGCTTTCATACACCGAAAGAATGTAAGGGTGTGATGAGATTTTGCCCATGAAGTTCGCTTCGGAACGGAATCTTGCCGCCGCGCGCGGGTCGAGCATTCCCTTGCTGACTTTGATGGCCACCTGACGGTTGGGGGAAAGCTGCTGATACAAGTACACGTTCGCTTCGGAACCGGACCCCAACTTCTGGGCGAATGTGTACCCAGGGATTTGAGGGGGAATGCTATCCATGGCTTCCATATGCTCTCTTTCCTCGTAATGCGTATGCTTTTCACTGCCTTCTCTGAAGGCCATGCTATCCGAAGACCAACCCGGAAACCTACCAGTAAGGGGTTGAATATCCGCATACGAAGACGGGCATCCGAGGTGTTCCCATGTCCCGCCCTTTCGCGGCCACCGAGCCTTCCAGCATGAGTTTCCTCCATTGCCGGATTTGTCAGGTAAGGGAGGGCGAGACTAGTAGTGTTGGGAGGCATGATGGATTTGGAAGATCTTGCTCACGTCACGTTGGTTGCGGGAGCGCCGCGCAGTGGAAAAACCGAGTTTGCGTTGGACATGCTGATCGCCGCGATGAAGCGGTATGGTGATGCGAATGCCGTGATGACGGTGTCCGGCAGACAGATCGCCGACATGTTGGGCGATCGCGCGATCCGTGAACTGTCGGCGGTTTCGCAGGCTCGACCGGTCACCACATTGTCGGCCGTCGCATTCCGCCTGCTGACGGCCGCAAGATCCGCACAGGGCAAACCGTTGCCGAAACTGTTGAACGGCGCCGAACAGGATGTGATCATCCGCAAGGTGCTTGCATCGCATGTGGAACATAGGCAGCATGGCGACGAGTGCGCCACCTGCGATCTGCTGCGCGTCTATTTCGCTGTTTCCGAATGGTCCGGACTGGTGGCCGACGATTCCACCGACGCATTCGCCAACCAATTGCGAGACATGCTTGCACGCATGAACGAGATCGGTGCGAAACCGGAGCTTGAAAACATGCTCATCGCCCGCGCGGCCAGCAGGAATGGCGAGCTTGACGCGCGTCGCGAACGCCTGCGCACCCAATGGCGTCTCGCCTTCGCGCTGCGTGAGGAATACAATGCGGCGATTCGTGCAGCCTATTCCGGCGAATACCGTCTTGATGCGTCGCAACTGATGATCGACGCCACCGAGGCCGTGTCTGACATACGGGATGCCGATATTCCAAACATGCTGATCGTCGACGATTTCCAGGATGCGACGTTGGCTGGTTTCGCCCTGCTTGAGGCCTTGCATAATCGCGGAACGCGCCTGCTGTTGGTGGGCAATCCCGACGAAGCCGTGCAGACGTTCCGCGGATCGTATCCGGAATATCTGTTCAACGAGGCGCAGTCGCGCATGGGAGCGCGATTGGAGCGCATCGAAAACCTGTATGCCGCATGCGAAAATGATGGCGCGCAAACCATTCGAAACGCGTCGAACAGGCAAAACGTGCATGACGACTATCGCACGCTTGTCGCGACCCGCGTAAGCCTGTCGATCGCAAGCACGGAACCGACTGACGTGCCCCTGCCGGAGCGCCCAGGCAAAATGCGGAACATACCGGGGGCGATGCCTATCGAAGCATTGCCGTCCGGCAATACGGATGCTTGCGTCACGCCTGCCGACGGCAGTGTGGAAACGGCCCTGTACCGTTCCTCGTCCGAAGAGCTCGATGACGTGGTGTGGAAAATCAAAACCGAGCATTTGCAACGTTCCCGCGAATGGAACGACATGGCTGTGATCACGCATGACAATGCCACCGTACGCGCGTTCGGCGAACGGCTGCGTGCCGACGGCGTTCCCGTGCGCTATTCAAGCGTGACACGGCCGTTGAAGGACGAACCGTTCGTGCAAGGCCTGTTCGCGCTGATTGAATTGGCGGAATTGAAAAGGCGGACAATCGCGGCTTCGGGTATGGACCCGCAGGCGGCCGGATCCTATATTCGTTCACGTGTGGCGTCGATCATGGCATCCCCGCTGATTACGGTCGGCGGCGACAGGCAGCATGAAGGGCGCCCGGCCCGTCTCGCGTCCGTGGAATCCGCGATGCATGCGTTGGCTTCGCTCGCTGAGATTGTGGGCGATGATGAGATTCGCGCGCAGGATTCTGCGAACATGGCGAAGACGGACGTCGAACAGCAGTCGTCGCTGCTGCGTTTGGTGGCGGATTGGCATGAATACATGGCGAAATGCCATGCGATTTCCGACGAAGGTCAACATGATGGTGGGCATGATGGAGACCAGAATGATCCCGTGTTCGATATGGACGCTCTATACGTGCTTCTTTTGGAAGGAAACACCGATCGTGTGATCGACACGATCGCCTCCGTGACGGGCTCGGATCCACAGGTCAAGGCTTTCGCATCATTGTGGAAAGTACTTGACAAAACGTGCGAGGCGGAACACAAGCTGGTTTTGCGTGAACCGCAATACGTGTTGGATTGCGCATGGCGTGCCTGCGGAAAAGCGGAAATCTGGCAGCGCGTAGCCTTGGAGCATTCGGCGGCCGGCCGTGCCGCGAACGACCGACTTGATGCGGCGATGCGCTTGTTCAACTACGCTTCCGGCGGCGAATCAAGCGGCGAGTTCGCCGCACGCACCATTGAAGCGTTCATGGAACAGGTGCGCTCGCTGACTATCGAGGCGGATTCGTTGGCTCACACCGCGCCCATCGACCAGGCAGTGACGCTGACCACGCCCGCAGGCGCGGCGGGAAGGCATTGGAACCTGGTGTTTCTGCCGTCCTTGCAGCAAGGGCAATGGCCGAATCTTACGCCACGCAACACATTGTTCGGCGGTGAGGAACTCGCCGATGTGATGTTGTATGGCGAACTGTCCGATACCGTCACCACTTCGGCGGGCAAGCGGGATGCGCAATTGGCTGCCGTGCTCGCATCCGAGCAGAAAAGCTTCCTGGTGGCGTTGACCCGTGCCGATGAGTGCGCGGTGATGAGCGCCGTGCTGAACGACGACCACGTGCCATCTGATTTTCTGTACGGATATGTGCCGGAATGGTTTGACCGCGATAGAGACGCCGATATGGAACGGCGCGAATATGCGGCGATCGGCAGTCAGGGCGATTATGCGGGACTTGAATCCGATCCCCGTGGTTTGATCGCGGCCGCGCGAAGCGTGCTTGCGATGGAACCGTCGAACAGCCCGAAGGCCCGTGACGCCGCTGAAACATTGGCATTGCTGGCCTCTCGAGGCATTAGGGCGGCTGATCCCGATTGTTGGCCGTTCGTGGAGGAGCCTGTTTCACTCGCTGAACGGGAAACGATTCAAGATGGCAAGACACGGCAATCCGACGTGGTGACCCTGTCTCCGTCCGCGGTGGACAATCTGTGGGCGTGCCCGGTGTGCTGGATGCTTGAAAACCGTTTCTCCGGCCCGCGCATGGGCAGCGTCGCCACGAATTTTGGCTCGCTGATCCACACGGTGGCGCAGAAAGCCACCGAAGCCGGACTTGACATGCCGGAACAGCACACCGCCATCAGCGATATGGACAACATCGACGCGATCACCGAGCAAATGTATGCCGAATATGAGCGTCTACGCGGCGATCTGAACGGCATCACCGATCCCGCGCAACGATATCAGGCATTGAAAAAAGATGAACAGGCGAAGGATGCGTTGCGTAACATCGCCACGTATTTCGTTCAATCGAATCATGGTGATTATCCAATTAAAAACAATGATGCGTTCAGCGTTGGAAAACTCACGAAAGCCGAACCTGAACTGAAATTCACCGCAAAATTCGATTTCGACGATATTCTCGCAGCCTACAATGCGATGGACGGCATTCATGCGATTTCACGAAACGAATTGATCGCCATTATGGGAACGTTGGTTGGAGGATGGCCTCAAACAGGCATGGGCGAACATCTCACCGTGCGCTTGACCGGCAGAATCGACCGTGTGGAACGTCGTGATATGGCGGACGGCACGCAGCAAGTGCGTCTGATCGACTACAAAACCGGTGCAAGTCCGAACGGCGAAGGCCTGTTCAACGATCTGCAGCTCGTCTGCTACCAGCTGGGACTCGTGTTCCCCGAAGGAAGCGGTCTGCATGGGGCACAGGCGGTGGCTGCTGCGCCGAACATCACGCAAAGCGCGCTGTTCCACGTAACGAAGCATGCATTCCCGGCACCATATGGCAACACCGCCGCCGAATCGCATATGCAGCAGGCGTTGTTTGCGAGCGGAAGTCTAAATACGGGCGCATTCGTGCCGCGTTACTACGTCAAAAAACTTGACAAGGATTTCCAAGACGGACTCGACGAGATGCTTCCACCGATGGAAGTGAGCGACGAGCATTGGAGTGAATTCGTCGGCTTGCGAGACACCATGGCGGTATGGTCTCTCACCATGATCGCCAGGGTCTTCTACGCGGCCGCAGCCAGCAGGGCAAACGAAATCACGGCAAGGCCAACATCGGAACATATGAAATATTGCAGGAACACTGCGGTCTGCCCGGCCTGCGCGGGCGAACAGAACACCGTATTCGAAAGGAGAACGGCATGAGCGGAACCATGAAATTCACCGACAGTCCGGAGCAGGCCGCCGTTATCCAAGCGCCCTCCTATGAGGATGTGGTGGTGGTCGCCGGTGCCGGATCGGGCAAAACCTACACAATGACCAGACGAATCATCACACTGATCGAACAAGGCGTGAACCCCGAAAAAATCCTCGGACTGACTTTCACGCGCAAAGCGGCTTCGGAACTGCTGTCGCGCGTGTCCGCAGCCGTGAGCCGCAACCAGCGTGAACGTGGGCTGAAATCGGCGAATATGACGTTCCTCAAACCGGAAGTCTCCACGTACGACGCTTTCTTCCAATCCATTGTGCGTCAATACGGACTGCTTGTCGGCTTCGACCAAAACACGCAGCCATTGAGCGAGGCCGGAGCCATGCAGCTCATCCACACCGTGCTCGACAAGCATATGGTCGATCTCATGGCGTTCGACGGCGATCTGAAATCGTTCAACACCATAGCGGGCAACGTATTCGCCCTGTCTAACGCCATTTCCGGAGCTATGATCGGCAGCGGCTGCACCAGCTTCGACGAGGCGGTGCAACGTGTGCGCGACTGGGATGAAGCGTTCATCAGACAGGTTGATAAGGCGCTTGACGGCGAAACCGTGCCAACTGAGCAGCCGAAATCCCCAAAACCGCCGAAACGGCTGAAAAAGGATTCCGATGCGGATTACGAAAAGAAACTGGAGAAATACCGCGAACTCGGACACAGCATGTGCGTATACAACAGTACGCAACTCGCATCCGTCGCCAAGCAGCGCAACTTGCTGCTCGACCTCGTGCTTGATTATCATGCCGAAAAACGCGCCTGCAATATGGCGGAATTCAGCGATTTCACCATCGCGGCATTCCAACTGGTCTCCCGATTCCCATCCATCGGCGCAACGTACCGTAAACGTTACTCGCATGTGCTTCTCGACGAATACCAAGACACCTCCACCACGCAGGCCGCACTGCTGAGCGCGCTGTTCCACGCTGACAATACGCATCGCAGCGCGGTCAACGCGGTCGGCGACCCCTTCCAGTCGATCTACGCATGGCGAGGCGCAAGCCCGGGCGCATTCCGCATGCTGCAACACGATTTCGGCATGGATGCCACCAGAAAACCGTTCGCATTGACGGTGACACGGCGCAATTCGCGCATGGTGCTCGAAGCGGCGAACAATCTCACCAAACCGTTGCGCCTGCCAGCCAGACGCCTCAGCAGCTCGCTGATGCGCGAAGTCGACGTGCCTGCACTCTCCAACATCGAAGAAGCCCCCGAAGGCACGATTGGCGTGCTCGGATTCGCCACATTCGGCCAAGAAGTCGACGCGGTCGTGCGCTTCGCCAAACATGCGATCGCCTTGCATACGCCCTCTGCGCGTGACCTCGACCATGGCGCGAAAGACAATCGCCCGCATGTGGCGGTGCTGTTCCGATCCAAAGGAACCATGTCGCAATACGCGGAAGCGCTCGAGCAGGCCGGGCTGACCACGCTGGTCGTGGGACAGGCGGCCCTGCTGGAACGTCCGGAAGTGCGGGATGTGTTCGCCCTGCTGCACGTGGTCAGCGACCATACCGACAGTGCGGCGCTTATGCGACTGCTGGCGACGCCACGATTCGCCGTTGAAGCCGACGATCTGCAGGCGCTTGCGGACACGGCGGAGAGGATGAATACGGTGTACCGGTATCGTGCGCTCATATCGGCGGGAATTGTTCCGGCACAGACCACAAAAGCTGGGAATTCCGGTGATTCCAGGAAAACCAGTAATTCCGAAAATAGCGAAACGATTTCCGATTCTGGTCTGTCGAATGCTGAAATCCGATCCATTGTGCGCGAATATCGCGACCAAGTGCCGAATGCTGTTTTTCTGGTGGATCTCATGCTACGAGACGATCTTGAACAACTCATCGATGGCAGGCTGAGCCGCAGGGGAGTGCAGGCGGTGCTTCGTGCCGCGGATACGCTCCGCCAAGTGCAGCGCGTGCTCGGCCACCCGCTGCCGGAAGTGGTTCGCGAAGCCATTACGGCGTTGAATCTTGACATCGACATGCTGTTGGCTCGGCATATGCGTGCCGATCATGCCGAGGTCACGCTTGACGCCTCCCACGTGGCGCTCGCCAAGTCGCCGATCGACGCTGTGATGAAACTCGTCGACACGTACATGCAGGAGATCGCATCGCAAGGCTTGCCGAGCCTGCGTGCGTTCATCTCATGGGTGGATTCGCTGCGCGACGCTTCCGAAGAGAACGCGGTGGCCCCCGATGTGCCCGTCGACGTGGTGTTGATGACCGTGCACCAGTCGAAGGGGCTTGAATGGGATGCCGTGGCCGTGGTCGGCATGACCGATGGCGGATTTCCCAGTAACAAGGGCGACAACCTGAGCGTTGTCGTTGACGAAACGCATCTCAATGGTTTCCAAGATGGCGTATGGACGCCGCCTGAATACCATGAAAACGCCAAAACGTGGCTGACGAATCCCGCCGCGGTGCCTGTTCCTGTGCGCGTGGATGCGGATATTCTGCCGCGATTCCCCCATGACGCGCTCGTCGGCTGGAATCCATTGGAGGCCCTGGAAGCGTTGGAAGATGCGGAAATCATCGATGATGAAGTGTTCGGCACCCTGCGCACCATGAATGTTGACGACATGGAAGGCGTCGATCCGGACGGACTGTATTTGACGCAGAGCGAGGAATATGGCCGCCGCTTGCATGCCGACGAGCGTCGTCTCGCATACGTGGCGTTGACCCGCGCCCGCCATGAGGCGCTGCTCACCTATAGCGAAACGAATGTGGAAAGCCGTGATCCGCGTGCCGTGGGTGAGCGTAAACAAGTGGCCAAACCGTCGAATTTCTGGCAGGAAGTGTGTGACTCCATGCTTAATATCGTTTCCAGAGTGAATGAACCGAGCAATCTGGGCGATAACGTGGAAGTTGAGGATGGTGCGGATGCCGTTTTTTCTGGAGATGGTATTTCCGGGAATAATGCTTCCGAAAATGGCATTTCCAGCTTGCATTCGATTGGTGCGCCATTGCCAAGCGGATATTTCGTGGGCGAGCATGCCTGCGATTTCGAGGATGCGGTGGTCGGTGACGCCTGGAACGCACCGCTTGAGCCTCTGGAAGGCGAGCGATTCCTGCCATGGCCGTGCGCTTTGACTGAAGAGACTTGCGAAATGTTGCGTTCGTCCGCCAATCAGGTGCGTGATGCGATGGTCGCCGGCGCTGCGGACCTGGATACCGGCGTGGGCGTGGATGCTGTTGCTGATGACGTTGCGCTCGGTTCGGCCGGTTCGCTGCTGCATTGCGCGCAGCTGTTGGTCGATGATGGCAATCTCATGCCCGACATGTTGGCCGACGCATCGCAGGATGCGTTCGACCGGTCGGTGCGTGCGCAAGGCGAGAAGATTCTTGCGTCCGGCCGTCAGAACGTCACCTCCCTGCAGGCGCGCGCGGGCATGATGAACGATCGTGGCGCCCGCGCCTACTGGCGTGGGCTCGTGCGTCCGATCCCCAATGTCGCGTCGCCAGCCGCGCAGTTAGGCACGCAGTTCCATGCGTGGGCGGAACGGTTCATTATGGCCGATGTGGATATTGCTTGCATCGTCGGCGGTGCTGAAGGCAACGGAAATACGCGCGTAGCTGAATCGAGATCGTCGATGCTTGCCGAAATCAAACGCAACAATGGGATGCAATCTCAAGAAAATAATGCGGCGGTCGAAAATGCAGCGGAAAATGCGATGGAAAACAATGCATTGTTCGATTGGCAGCAGCGTCTTGCCACGTCGGCATGGGCGCAACGTAAGCCCGCGTGGGCGGAACGGCAGATCGTCGTCAATATGCCGCAATTGGGCACCATCATCAACGGCAAGCTTGACGCGGTGTTCTTCGGAGGTCTCAACGAAAAGGACCGATCGAAACAATATACGATAGTTGATTGGAAAACTGGAAAAAAGCCTAGGAAAAAAGAAGAAATACAAGAAAAATTAGTGCAGTTGGATATGTATCGGCTGTTGCTGTCGGCAATGGAAGGCGTGCCGCTTGATGCTATCGACGCCTGCCTCTACTATCTGAGTGAGCCCGTTGAGGGCAATCGGCAGCTGAACGCCGCCGACAAAACAGAAGAAGAGATCCTTGCCGAGTTGAGCTACGGAATTCCGAAACAATCCGACAACGACTAGTGCTGGTGCGCCAAAGGACGCGTGTATGCATCCTGCTTGTTCTTGATCATCGTTGGGAAAGCGGCGCTTTCCAGCCTGCACGTAGGGTAACGCACTACGTGCAGCGTTGTGGAGGAGCGCCGCTACCCTCGTGCAGCATGTGTGGGCGGGCACACGTGCCGGACGCAACGAAAGTTAAGGAGCGATAAGCATGGCTGCCACCAGCGCAACCGAAACCCCGAAGTCGCCATATTCCGTATTGTTCTCCATTCCGGGAACCAAAGCGTTCTGCGCTTCCGGAGCTTTGGCGCGACTGCCGATGTCGATGATGGGCCTCGGCATTATTCTCGCACTCAACCACCTGTACGACAATTGGACGATCGCAGGCGTGATGAGCGCCGCATATGTGCTCGCCACCGCAGCGGTCACGCCACTGTACGCGCGACTGTTCGACCGATTCGGCCAGCGTAAGGTCGGTTCGATGGTGCTTGTCGTGCAAATCATCACCATGCTTGGTTTCGCATTCGCCGCACTGGTGCGCGTGCCGATTCCATTGCTGTTCATGCTGGCCGTGGTGATGGGCCTTACGCAATTCTCGTTCGGCGCACTCGTGCGTACCCGCTGGGCGTACGTGCTCGACCGCACCGGCAACGGCGAACTATTGAACACCGCATACGCCATGGAATCCGCCATTGACGAAATCGTATTCATTTTCGGACCGATTCTCGCAGCGTTCCTTGCAGCTTCAGTGCACCCTGTTTCGCAGTTGTTCGTGCCAACGATTGCCTGCGCCCTTGGCGGTACCATTTTCTTCACATTGAAAGACACGCAGCCGCCGGTCGTGCATGAAGTCAAGGTCGTTTCGGCCTCTTTAGACGATGCCGATGTGCGATTGACTATCGATGGCGATGCCAGCAATACTGGCGATTCAGGTTCCGCACTGCGCAACAGGCTGACCATTGCGCAATTGAAGACGAGTGGTAATCGCAAGAAACGCAGCATTTTCACTTATGCTGGCGTGATTCCGTTGCTGCTGGTTTTCATCATATTCAACATGAGTTTCACCGCATTCGACACGTCCATGACAGCCGTCATGAAATCGTTGCATCTTGATTCCGTGCTCGGCGTGCAGCTGGCGATGCTAGCGGTCGGTTCGTGTATGGGCGCGCTGGTTTTCGGAACGCTTGAGCTCAAAGGATCCCGTTGGCGTTACATGATCATGTTCCTTGCGGCGATCACAGCCGGCTTCTTTGTAATTCACCTGTGCCAAGGCAATCTGATCGTAATAGGCATTGTGGAAATTCTCACCGGTCTGGCTGTTTCGCCGGTGTTCGCATCGGGCAACCTCGTGATGAAAGAAACCGTTCCTGAAGAGTCGTTGACCGAAGGCCTTTCCTGGGTGAGCACTGCGGGAACTGTCGGCGCATCATTCGGCTCGATGATCACCGGTATCATACTGGATCACGCCACACCCGACGTGAGCCTTATGCTACCGTGGATTTTCGTGCTCGCCTCGATCCCGTTCGCCCTGATCGGCTGGGTGATCACGCGTCGAAATGTTTTACAGCATTCATAGATGATCTGTGATTCATAGATACTATGTGGATTAAGCATTCTAGAAATTGCCCGAAAATGATCGTGAGGATTATGTTCGGGCAATTGTATTCTATTGTTGGATTCGTTGGAATCATAGAAAGCTGTTACAGATGGATGCAGCCAGAACGCCTGAAGGAGTTGCAATGATCAAGGTTTCTGTAGTTGGCGCCAAAGGGCGCATGGGTTCCCACGTGGTCGACGCTGTGAACAACGCGGACGACACCGAACTGGCGCTCGCGCTTGACGCTGGCGACGACCTGAGCCAAATTACCCCCGAAAATACTGACGTGGTGGTGGAGTTCACCGTGCCGAGCGTGTCTCTTGACAATGTGCGCGCACTCGTGGCGCAAGGTGTTGACGTGGTGGTGGGCACCACCGGTTGGACCGAAGAGAAGCTCGATCAGGTGCGTGCCGCGCTCGCTGCCGCGCCTCGCGAGGGCCAGAGCGTGTTCATAGCGCCGAATTTCGCCATTTCCGCCGTGCTTGCCGACTATTTCGCCAAGGTTGCGGCTCCGTACTTCGAATCCGCCGAAGTGATCGAACTGCACCACCCGAACAAGGTGGATGCTCCGTCCGGCACCGCATTCCATACCGCGCAGGGTATTGCCGTAGCTCGTAAGGCAGCGGGTCTTGGCCCTGTTCCGGATGCCACCGAAACCGATGGCGGTTCCCGTGGCCAAGTGGTTGACGGCATTCATGTGCACGCCGTGCGTCTGCGTGGCCTCAATGCCCATGAGGAAGCCCTGTTCGGTAACGACGGCGAGCAGCTGACCATTCGCGCCGACAGCTTCGACCGCATCTCCTTCATGCCGGGCGTGCTGCTGGCCGTTCGCAAGGTCTCCACTGGTGCATACCCGGGTGTGACCGTCGGCCTCGACAACTTCCTCGACCTGTAAATCCTTACAGTTGAACGGTAAATGGTCCCCAAACCGCTGATGTTGGCTTATTTCAGGCATCGGCGATTTGGGGATTATTCATATCGTCGTATACCTACGTAATAAAGCTGTGCGCTGACTCTTAGCAATTAGCTCAAGTGCTGGTATACAGTGTGACTGTCCGAATCGAAACGAATGCAATATGGAAACCGGTGAAACATGCAGGCTCTGATTGCCATCATCGTCGCATTGGCTGTGACGGTAGCCGTTTTGTGGTTCTTTTTCGCGCCGCGCAAAGCGTTCCGCGCCCGTGCTGACAACGGCGTGCAAGAGGCGGTCGTCGAAGTCAAAGGCGGGTACAGTCCGGCAGTCATCGAAGCCGAGGCTGGTTTGCCTTTGCGGTTGATCTTCGATCGAAAAGAAGACGGCGAATGCTCGTCGCACGTAGTGTTCTCCGATTTCGGCGTCGATCTTGCATTACCTCCTTTCCGTACAACGACGTTGACGATTCATCCTGATAGGCCGGGGGAGTACGGTTTTGCGTGCGGTATGAACATGCTGCATGGCACGTTGCGTGTGTTGCCGGGAAAACATCATGCTGCAATGCAGGACGAGCATTCAGCGTCGGAAGAAAATCCGAATAATGCAGAATCTCATGTTCCTATGCAATCGCAACAGACTGCTGTTGATGAAACATCGTATGAATCCGTTGATACTTCTTCTGATTTTTCTTCTGTTTCTGCTGGTTCTTCAGATGATTTTTCCGCATCTCGTGAAATGCGAGCATTGGTTACGCGGCTTATTGTGTCTGCCATCGTTACGATTCCGGTATTCGCTTCTACGATGTTGATGCTGTATCCGATGCCGAATTGGGCGCAGTTCATACTGATGCTGCCGGTGATGTGCTATGCCGCATTACCGATTTTTCGTAGCGGTTTCGCTGCGATCATTCACCGCTCTCCGGAAATGAACGCATTGGTCAGTTTGGGTACGGTATTCGCGTTTGCCTACTCGTGTGTGGTCACGTTTGTGCCTCAGATTCTGCCTGAGAATGCTCGAGAACCGTATTTTGAAGCGGTTGGTGTGGTCATCACGCTGATGCTGGTCGGGCAATTGCTTGAAGCGCGCGCTCGCGTCGGTACGGGAGAAGCCATGCGTGCATTGGCGAAACTGCAGCCGAAAACCGCTCGCGTGGTGCGTAATGAAATCGAAGAGGAAATTCCGGTCGATCAGGTGCTGGTCGGAGATATTATTGCGATTCGTCCGGGCGAACAACTTCCCGTTGACGGCACGGTTATTTCCGGTTCATCGTCTGTCGACGAATCCATGATCACCGGCGAATCCATGCCGGTGCTGAAGCAGGCTGGCGACAATGTGACCGGTGCCACGATCAACGGTACCGGATCGTTGCGGTATCGTGCCACAAAAGTCGGCAAAGACACGGTGCTCGCGCAGATCATTGGATTGGTGCAATCCGCGCAAAGTTCCAAAGCTCCGGTACAGCGCCTGGCGGATAAGATTTCCGGTATTTTCGTGCCGATTGTGGTGCTGATCGCCGTGTGGTCGTGCGCATTGTGGTTTGCGTTTGGGCCGGAACCGCGCGTGGTGCATGCGCTGGTGGCGGCGGTTTCGGTGCTTCTGATTGCATGCCCGTGCGCATTGGGTCTTGCCACACCGCTTTCCGTAACGGTTTCGACCGGTCGCGCCGCGCAAATGGGTGTGCTGATTCGTTCCGCCGAAGCATTGGAGACGTGCGGCAAAATCAATGCTGTCGTGCTTGACAAAACAGGTACGATCACCGCTGGTAAACCGTCGTTGACCGACGTGCTTCCGCTTGGAAAATGGCGTGAAATGCCAGATGATTTGCTGGCGATCACAGCCAGTGCCGAACGGGATTCCGAACATCCTCTTGCCGCCGCGATCGTTGCCGGAGCGCAAGAAAAGCATCTTACGTTAGGTGAGGCAACGCAATTCCGCGCGATTTCCGGGCGGGGAGTCACTGCGCACGTCGCGTCACATAGTATCGCTGTTGGCAATACCGATCTGATCGACGATCTTGACGTGGCCATGCCGAGCGTCGGCAACGAGGATCTCGATGACATCATCGAGACTATGGAACGGCTGTCGGCGGAAGGGAAAACGCCGATGCTTGCAGCGGTCGACGGCGAGCTTGCGGGAATCGTGGCCGTTGCCGACACGGTAAAACCCGATTCGCAACAGGCCATCGCAGCTTTGAAATCGCATGGCGTCAACGTGGTGATGCTCACCGGAGACAACGAAACAACGGCACATGCCGTGGCAAATCAAGTTGGCGTCAGCAACGTGATCGCTGGAGTGCGACCGGAAAACAAGGCGGACGAAATCGCAAAACTGCAGGCGCAAGGCTATACGGTGGCCATGGTAGGCGACGGTATCAACGATGCTCCTGCACTTGCCCGTGCGAATGTGGGATTCGCCATTGGAACAGGCACGGATGTGGCGATCCAGTCCGCGGACGTGACATTGATGAATGGCTCTCTGATGGGTTTGGTGCATGCGCTTGATCTGACCCATGCCACCATGCGCAATATCGCGCAGAATCTTGGATTCGCCCTTGGCTACAACAGCATCGGCATTTCCATTGCGGCGGGCGTGCTCTACCCGTTCACCGGCATGATGCTCAATCCGATGATCGCGGGCGCTGCCATGGCGTTCTCGTCGCTGTGCGTGGTGACGAATGCGAGCCGACTGCGCCTGTTCGATCCAGACAAGGCGGTGCGTGCCGCAAACAGGACGTATCGGGTTCGCCAGCCGAACCCGAACGATAATAATCACAACAACCATAGTCAGAAAGGATTCATCATGGGACTGTTCAGCGATCACAAGGCCAAGAAGGAAGGCATGCACGAGGGTATGGAAGGCATGGGCGGCGCGCACTCCTGCTGCGGCCACACTGCCGGCGCCGACCAGAGCGTGCTCGCCAAGGATCCGGTCTGCGGCATGAGCGTCGATCCGGCCGCCGCTGCAGCTACCCGCGAGTACAACGGCACCACCTACTACTTCTGCAACCCGGGCTGCGCCGCCAAGTTCGAACAGAACCCTACCCAATACCTTGCCTGAGTTTGTTCTGGTGGCCGTATTTTTCCCTCTTGGTGACCGCACTGTTTTGGATTGTCGTGCGGTCAGGAAATCAAGATCGTGCGATATTCCGAAATCGTGCGGTCACCAGATCAAAATCGTGAAGTCATTTGGCTTGAATCCACCTGAGTATGCGGCTAAGCGTACCGATTCTTCCACTTGCTGGGGGATTTTGGTCTCGGGGAGGTAGTTCATATTGCGATATGGTCACGAACTCGGACGCTTCGGCGTCCGTGGCGGGAAGTACCGTTGGTACCATGACTGACGGTACTATGCATCTTCTTGATCCTGCTCCTTTCGGACGTATTCTTCCGGCCATGGTCACCCCCATGAAGGCCGATGGTTCCGTTGATTTCGAGGCCGCACAGAAGCTTGCGAAGCAGCTTGTTGCCGACGGTGCGGATGGCTTGGTGGTCAATGGCACCACTGGCGAGTCTCCCACCACCCACATGGAGGAGAAGGTCGAGCTGGTACAAGCAGTCAAGGAGGTCGTGGACGTGCCGGTCATCTCCGGCGCGGGTTCTAATGATACCGCCCACACCGTGCGCATGGTGGAGCAGACCCAGGAGGCGGGCGCCGATGCGGTGCTTGTGGTCGCTCCGTACTATTCGCGCCCGTCGCAGGAAGGCGTGTTCCGTCACTACAAGGCGGTCAATGATTCCGCCGACAAGCCGATTATCGTTTACGATGTGCCTGGCCGTACCGGTTTGCACATTCAGTTGGAAACCTACTGTCGTTTGGCTGAACTTGATCATGTCAAGGCGGTCAAGGACGCCACCGGAGATATCGCGGGTGCCGTGCGTAAGCGTATGGAAACCGGTTTAACTTGGTATTCGGGCGATGACGGTCTGTTCCTGCCGTTCCTTTCGGTTGGCGCGGTCGGCATTATTTCCGTGATCGCGCATGTCGCATCCGGTCCGATGCGTGATTTGGCTGCTGCGTTCGATAGTGGCGACATTCATGAGGCGCAGCGCATTGCCGTGCAGCTTGCCCCACTGGTCGAAGCGATGAATGGCAACGGTTTCCAAGCTGTTATGGCGAAGGCGTCGTTGAAGGTGCGTGGCGTTCTCGATTCCACGACGATGCGTTTGCCGAACGTCGGTCCGGGCGAAGCTGAGATTAAGCGCGCGGAGGATGGCATGCGCGCTTCCGGCTTGCTGTGATTGCGATTATTGCGATGATTGCCGTACCTGCAGTAGCGATGTTTACGACACTGATTTGCAATGGTGATTACGGCAAGCATTGCGACTACCGGTTTGCCGTAATACGTTTGCCGTAATACAGCAAACTTACTGAATTCCTCGTTTCCGCACAGGCGGAGACAATTAGTAATAGAAATCCAACTAGGAAATGGCTATAGAAGAAACCAAAACAGTAACTACGCACAAGCGCGGCAGCAAAGCTGCCAAGCGCACTGAAAACACCCAGACCGCGGATGTGAAATCTGCGAAGTCTGTAAGCTCCGAGAAGGCCAACAAGGCCGAAACGACTTCCAAGAGGGCGAAGTCTTCTGGTCGTGGCGGTTCCCGCGGCAATGGTAGTGGCTCCTCCAAGGGCACGAAGAGCGCGAAGAGCGTCAAGAATGTGAAAAGCGTCAAGCCTGCTAGGAAATCCAAGAATTCCAATGCGGCAAGCTCTTCTGCCGGCAACCGTCGTAATTCCCGTCTTGCCCCGCAGACCACCGCACCCCAGCAGGATGACGTGTTGATCGCTCCGCCGAAGTACCGCAAGGGTTCCATGCGCATCGTGCCCCTTGGCGGTCTTGGTGAAATCGGCCGTAACATGAACGTGGTCGAATACAACGGCCATCTGCTGCTCATCGACTGCGGTGTGCTTTTCCCTGAAGAGGAGCAGCCGGGCGTTGATTTGATCCTGCCTGACTTCCATTACATCAAGGATCGTCTCGACAAGGTCGATGCTCTGGTGCTCACCCACGGCCACGAGGATCATATCGGTGGCGTGCCGTATCTGCTGAAGCTTCGTCCTGATATTCCGCTGATCGGTTCCAAGCTCACGTTGGCTTTCGTCGAAGCCAAGTGCAAGGAGCATCGCATCAATCCGCGACTGGTTGAGGTCAAGGGACGCGACAAGCTGAAGGTCGGTCCGTTCAATCTTGAGTTTGTGAACGTCACGCATTCCATTCCGGACGCTTTGGCTGTGTTCGTGCAGACTCCGGCCGGAAGCCTCATCGATACCGGCGATATCAAGCTCGATCAGCTGCCGCTCGACCATCGCATCACCGATTTGGTGGAGTTCGGCAAGCTTGGTGAAAAGGGCGTGGATCTGCTGATGATGGATTCCACCAACGCTGAGGTTCCAGGCTTCGTCAAGCCGGAAACCACCATTGGTCCAGCGCTTGATCAGGCATTCGCCCAGGCCACGCGCAAGATCATTGTGGCCAGCTTCTCCAGCCATGTGCACCGCGTGCAGCAGGTTGTTGACGCCGCTCACAAGTATGGCCGCAAGGTGGTGTTCGTGGGCCGTTCCATGGTTCGCAACATGTCCATTGCTGCGGATTTGGGCTACTTGAGGCTTCCTGAAGACACGGTCATCGATCTGAAGAAGGCTCATGACGTGCAGGATGACAAGCTCGTCTACATGTGCACTGGTTCCCAAGGCGAACCGATGGCCGCACTTGGCCGCATCGCCGACGGCAACCATCGCGACATCACCATCAACGAATTCGACACGGTCATTCTTGCGAGCTCCCTGATTCCAGGCAACGAGCATGGCGTGTACAAGATCATCAACAAGCTGGTGCAGCTTGGTGCCCGCGTGGTCAATCGAGACAATGCCGCCGTGCATGTGTCCGGCCACTGCAATGAGGGCGAACTGCTGTACATGTACAACATCGTCAAGCCGAAGTGCGCCATGCCGATTCATGGTGAGAACCGCCATTTGGTGGCGAACGGCATGATTGCGGTTAAGACGGGTGTCGATCCGCAGAATGTGGTGCTCGCTGAAGATGGCGACGTGGTCGATTTGTACCACGGCCAGGCTGCTGTTGTCGGTTCCGTGCCATGCGGTTACGTGTACGTTGACGGCGATTCCGTTGGCGAACTTACCGAGGAAGAGCTTGAGAAGCGTCGTATTCTAGGCACGGAAGGTTTCGTGTCGAGCTTCGTCGTTGTCGATACGGAAACCGCTGACGTTGTCGCAGGTCCGAAGATCTATCTCAACGCGGTTGCCGAAGACGAAAGCGAATTCGACAAGGTCCGTCATCAGATCGTCGAGCAATTGCAGGATGCGATGATGACTGGTACGCGCGATACGTACAAGCTTCAGCAGATCATGCGTCGTACGTTGGGTAGCTGGGTCGCACGTCAGCTGCATCGCAAGCCGATGATCGTTCCGGTCGTTGCCGATATTGCGCAGGATGTTGACGAAGCGATGGGATTGAACGCGGCGCAATGATGAATCGACAGATAGTCAATATTTTTCGCAATATCGCTGATTTCGGCGAAATTAATATTGAAATAATATTGAAATATCGACAGATCGTCAATAATTGTTGATTACATAATCAAAAGAAGGACGGCGTAACCGGCACAATCGGTTGCGCCGTCTCCTATTCCACAAATAGGAATTTCCCAATAAAAAGGAGTGACATGCCAGGAGCAAATCTCACCCGAATCGAAGCGGAAGAACGTAAAAGCGTTATCGCAGCACCGGTTCATTACACGGTCAAACTTGACCTGACCCGTGGAGCCAAAAATTTCGGTTCTGAAACCACCATCACGTTCGACGCTGAGCCGGGGGCTACCAGCTTCCTCGACCTGATCGCCACCGAAGTGAGCGAAATCGTGCTCAACGGCGCAACTCTCGATCCGGCCGAAGCGTTCGCCGACAGCCGTATCGAACTGAAGAACCTCGAAGCGCACAACGAAGTGACCGTCAAGGCGCTGTGCCAGTATTCCAACACCGGTGAAGGCTTGCACCGCAGCGTCGACCCGTCCGACGGCAACATCTATCTGTACTCCCAGTTCGAAGTGCCGGATGCCCGTCGCGTGTACGCCGTGTTCGACCAGCCTGACATCAAGGCCGTGTTCGACTTCTCCGTGCTTGCGGCCAAGTCATGGATCGTCACCTCCAACATGCCTGCCGCATCCGTGACCGACAACGAAACCGTTACCGAAGACGGCACGCTCGGCACGCACGAAGCCGAAACCACCAAACTGTGGGTGTTCGAATCCACGCCGACCATGAGCTCCTATCTCACCGCCATCTGCGCAGGCCCATACGCCGAATGGCATACCGAATACGCCAACGAAGACGGCCGCACCGTGCCGATGGCCATGTACTGCCGTCAGGCGCTCGCCGAAGCGTTCGCCAAGGATGTCGACTACCTGTTCGACATCACCAAGAAGGGCTTTGCCTTCTATGCGAAGACTTGGGGCGTGCCGTATCCGTACGCCAAGTACGACCAGATTTACGTGCCGGAATACAATGCCGGCGCTATGGAGAACATTGGCATGGTCACTATCCGCGACCAGTACGTGTTCGAATCGAAGGTCACCGACGCGTATGCCGAGCGCCGTGTCGTCACCGTGCTGCACGAGCTTGCACACATGTGGTTCGGCGATTACGTGACCATGAAGTGGTGGAACGACCTGTGGCTTAACGAGTCTTTCGCTGAGTTCACATCCACCCTTGCTACTGCCGAAGCCACGGAATGGAAGGACGCTTGGGCCACGTTCAGCTCCGGCGAGAAGAGCTGGGCACTACGCCAGGATCAGCTGAGCACCACCCACCCGATCGTCGCGCCGATCAACGATCTGAACGACACGTATGTCAATTTCGACGGCATCACCTATGCCAAGGGTGCTTCCGTGCTGAAGCAGCTCGTGTTCTATGTGGGTCGTGAGAAGTTCTTCAAGGGCATCAACAACTATTTGGACAAGCATGCGTACTCCAACGCTACGCTCGCCGATCTGCTGGCTGAACTTGAGTTGACGTCCGGCCGCGATCTCAAGGCGTGGAGCGCCCAGTGGCTTGAACAGTCCGGCATCAACACCATCGCTACCGAAGTTGAGGAAAACGAGGATGGTACGATTCGGCAGCTTGCGTTGCGCCAGTCCGCTTCGGCTGAACATCCGGTGCTGCGTGCACATCGTCTGGCTGTCGGCTTCTACAATGAGGATCCGGAGACCGGCAAGATTGTGCGTACCGACCAGTTCGAACTTGATGTTGACGGCGAACTGACGATTGTCGAAGCGGCTGCCGGCAAGGCACGTCCGGCGCTGATTTTGGTGAATGACGACGATTTGACATACACGAAGCTGCGCTTCGATGAGAAGAGCCTCAAGTTCGCTGCGGAGAACCTGTATCGTTTCGACGATGCGCTGGCTCGTTCCGTGATTTGGCTTGCATTCTGGGATATGACTCGTGACGGCGAATTGCCGGCAAAGCAGTTCATCGAAACCTCTTTGGCTGCGCTCGCCACGGAACATGAGTCCACCACGTTCCGTTACGCTTTGGCGCAGGTCAGCACCACCGCATGGCATTACACCGCTCCGGCCGACCGTGCCGAAGTGGTGGAGCATGTGGCTGCCGAACTGTTCAAGCTGGCTCAGGCTGCCGAAGCCGGTTCCGACGAGCAGTTCCAGCTGATCACCGCTTACTTGGGTTATGGTGAGCCGGGCGATGCTGCGTTCGAAGCGAATGCGAAGGGTCTGCTCGATGGTTCCGTGAAGCTTGACGGCTTGGAGATTGACAATAATTTCCGTTGGACCATCATCAACGCGTTGAGCACGATCAACGCCATTGGCCAGAGCGACATCGACGTGGAACTTGCCAAGCGCGAAACCACTGAGAACCGTGAGTTCGCATTGGGTGCACGTGCGGTCGCAGGCATTGCGGAAGCCAAGGAATGGGCTTGGAACGAGGCTTTGCACAACGACGAGCTGACCAACATGCAGTTGGAATCCGTGGCCCGCGGCTTCGCATCCACTCCACGTGCCGACTTGGCTGAACCGTATGCGGCCAAGTATTTCGAGGTTGCTGACTGGATTTGGAAGAACAAGACCTTCCACATGGCTGAGGCTCTGCTGGAAGGCCTGTACCCGAGCTATGCCGATCCGGCCACGCTGGTGGATCTCGGTGATGCTTGGCTGGCTTCACATGCGGACGCCGACAACGCGTTGCAGCGCATTGTGCGCGGCAATGTTGAATCGTCGCATCGCACGCTCAAGGTGCGCGATTTCAACGCGTCCCTCTGATGCCGTTCCTGACACCACTGCAGTAGTTGTTTTTGGTAGCTACTTTTGGTAACTGCATCTGATATCACTCTGTGATATTGCATCGCAAGCCCGGACTGACGGCGTGACTTATCTCGCTGCCAGTCCGGGCTTGTTTGCTTCCAGACAAGCCATCCCGAACAAAAGCCGGTCCCATAACGGTTATGGACAGTGGGTCTTTCGGGCCCATAATGGCCCAGTCGGTCGGAATCGGAGGATGGGAGTAAGATTGCAAGAAACTTGAGATTGTGGAAATCTCATGACATTGCATACTGCGGTTCGCCTGACATCGCATACTGTGATTTGCAGGTATCGCAACATGCTGTCGACTATTTCGTTGAATGGTGAACCCGTTGAGTACGATGGTGCACGGCAATATAACTTGAGATAGCGAGGACTTGAGACTCATGCCACGTATGTTCGGAACAGACGGTGTTCGAGGATTGGCGAATAGGGCTTTGACCGCACAGCTTGCGTTGGATTTGGGCGATGCTGCGGTGCGCGTGCTTGGCGATGACGGAGACAAAAGCGAATTCGACGGTCGTCGCCGTGCACTGGTCGGCCGCGATACTCGCGTTTCCGGCGATTTTCTTGCAGCGGCACTGTCCGCAGGCATGTCCGCAGGCGGATTTGACGTGATCGACGCGGGCATTATTCCAACTCCGGGTGTCGCATACCTGACTTCCGTGCTGAATGTGGAAATGGGTGCCGTGATTTCCGCATCCCATAATCCCATGCCCGACAACGGCATCAAATTCTTCGCACGTGGCGGTTTCAAACTGCCTGATACCAAAGAAGACGAAATCGAAAGTGTGCTCGGCCAGGATTGGGAACGTCCGACCGGTGCCGGTGTGGGCCGCATCAGCCACGACACGGCAACCGCAACCAACCTGTATATCGACCATCTGGTGTCCACCATCGCCCCCATTGGGCCTGACAAGTCCCAGCCGACACCGCTGAAAGGACTGAAAGTCGTGGCCGACTGCGCCAACGGCGCCACTTCCGTGGTCGCGCCGGAAGCGTTGCGCCGCGCCGGTGCAGACGTGATCGTGATCAACGCTTCGCCAGACGGCTACAACATCAACAAGAACGCCGGATCCACACACCCCGAACAGCTGCAGGCCATGGTCAAGGCCTCCGGAGCCGATCTGGGTGTGGCCTTCGACGGTGACGCCGACCGTTGCCTCGCCGTGGATGAAGACGGCACCATGGTCAACGGCGATCAAATCATGGGCATTCTTGCGCGTGCCAAGAAGAATGCGGGCAAGCTCAACCACGACACCCTCGTAGTAACCGTGATGAGCAACCTCGGCCTGAAACTCGCCCTGCGTTCCATGGGCATCAAAACCGTGCAAACCGGCGTGGGTGACCGTTACGTGCTTGAGGAAATGCTGCGCGGTGACTATTCGCTCGGCGGCGAACAGTCCGGACACGTGATCAACCGCGAATTCGCCACCACCGGCGACGGCACCCTCACCGCATTGACCCTATGCAACGAAGTGGTCAACTCCGGCAAAAGCCTCAAAGAACTCGCATCCGACTTCCCGCAACTGCCGCAAACCCTCATCAACGTGCCGAACGTCGACAAGCTCGCGGCCAAAACCAATGCCAAAGTGCAGGCGGCCGTCGAACACGAAGAGAAAATGCTCGGCGACACCGGCCGCGTGCTATTGCGACCATCCGGCACCGAACCGCTCGTGCGCGTCATGGCCGAAGCGGAAACCCAACAGCAGGCCGACGAGGTCTGCGACCGTCTCGCCAAAGTCGTAGCCGAAGAACTTGCCCTGTAACCAAACTGCCGATACACATCATTCGGCAATCCAAAATCCCGAACCAATATGCGAAGGAAACCCATGTTTGGACGCAACTCGAAAGTCAACCTCGAACTCAACCGCGAGGTTGAAAAACTCATCAAAACCGGCGGCAAGGAACAACTGCTCCCCATCGTGCAGGCAGGCGAACCGGTACTACGTCAGCAGACCGCAGCCTACGAAGGCCAGCTGAGCCGCAAAACGCTCGACAAACTCATCGAGACCATGCGCGTCACCATGATCGAAGCGCCGGGCGTAGGCCTTGCCGCAACCCAGATCGGTCTTGGACTGGCCCTCGCCGTGGTGGAAGACCACGTGCGTGACGACGATGACGATGATCCGCGTGAAGCGGCTGAATTCCCGTTCCATGTCATCATCAACCCCAGCTATGAGCCGATCGGCACCGAAACCCGAAGCTTCTACGAAGGCTGCCTGAGTTTCGACGGCTATCAGGCGGTACGCAAACGCTGGCTCGACATTACAGCCCGCTGGCAAGATGAAGACGGCAAACAGCACGAGGAGCATCTGCACGGCTGGCCGGCCCGCATCTTCCAGCACGAAACTGACCATTTAAGCGGTGAACTGTATATCGACAAGGCGGAAATCCGCAGCCTCGCCACCAACGAGAATCTTGAGGATTTCTGGTGCGACGATCCGGTTCCTAACGAAGCCGCAGCCGAACTCGGATTCGAACTGTAAACCAGGGGTAAGCGCCGCTGTAAGCGCATAATGTGCGGCAAAGGCGTTGCGGAATCCAATCAACACGGAATCCGGTTGTTACGAATCCGATCGTTGCGGAAATCCGTGAATACCCAGCAGAGGGAGAGGCCTACGAGCCTCTCCCTTTTTTGTCATACCATCATTCTTTCGTCATGCCATCGTTCGTATATCCCGTGCGATGTGCGCACGCGTCGCATTCCCCACGGCACACGCACGTATGTAGGTAACCATGTTTGCATTTCGCAAGATTGTTTTTCACAGCGTTATATCGCGTGATATTTTCAGCACCATCTGCGTCATCATCATGGCGAAACGATTTCGTACGTGACGTCGTACTACGTGCGCAACGTGCATGGACACAGTCAAGCATGGTATTTTTTGTGAACATAATCGTTTTTTGCAACATTAATTTCTTTTCTGTATTGAATTTAGCGGAATAAACGAATTAAAGATACGCTTTCGAATCTTGAAAAAAAGGAGATTGCGCTATCCGAGAAGCAGTATGTTTTTCATGGGCGTCGACGTGTACTGCGCCCCCTCTCGGCTACCATGCAAAGTATGAACGAAGCAAAGACGGGCCGTTCCTGGCTTACTGAAGCCAAGCAAGACATCAACCAATGGTCGGCATCAATGCCGAAAAACGCCGACAACCAGCTTATCGACTGGCAGTGGGTCGCATCCCTCGACTTGGAACACGGCATTGGAGCCGCGCAAAGCCAAAGCATTGACCTGATTGCCGTATTGAACGCCGCCGATACCGCGCTTTTGCCGACTCCGGAGACAACGGATTCCATGCAGGATTCGGTATTATCCGCCCAGCAGCTGCATAATCTGCTGAAAAAGGATCTGGCGGTACGCGACCGTCTCGAATCCATCATCGCGCAATGTAACACCGCTTTCATGACGGATTTCGACCGTTTGATCGCTTCTTACCGTTTGCCTCGTGCGCTCGCATATGCGAACCGTCGGTTGTGCGACGAAATCGCCATGTTGCGTCGAATTGGCGTTGCGATGGGCTTGTGGACCATTGCCGAAGAACGTCGGGGACGGGTGACGGTTCCCGTGCTGCAGCCTGTTGCTGGAGCGAACAACCGTGTGAACCTCGACAATATTCAGGATCGCACCGCACAGATCGTCAATGGCCGTGCCGAACGTCGTGCCGCAGAACGTGAACAGAAGCGTGCCAGCGATTACGCCATGTCGCGCGCGAACTTGAGCGGGGTGACGAGTCCGGGAGGTTCGCGCGTGTTCGATTATGGGGCCCTTGACTCTACTGGCAAGGGTTCAAGCGGTTCTTTTGGCTCTTTTGGAAGTTCCGCTGACTCGGCGGAGGACGCGCAGGCTCGACGTTTGGCGGATTACAAAAAGTCGGATTGGCATGACGCCTACCTCCCTGGACGTGACCTCGACACGGTGATGGGCATTGATATTGAAACCACAGGCACGGATCCGGCCCGTGTGTACATCATCGACGCCGGGTTCGAATTCATGAATATGATCTCGCCACGTCCGGCCGGCGAGCCCTCGGGCTACTGCTACGAACAGGGCTATTACGAGGCTGGCGACGCGTACGGCCAGGCGCGTCTTTCCTTCGGAGTTCCTGCACAGAACGCACTGCTCGGCAATCCTCTGATTCTCGACCTTACCGGTATTGACGTGCGCGATCGTGCCGGCATGGACTTTCGTTTGTTTGACGAATGGCCCGAAGCACAGGTCGGATTGCTGCAACGGCTTGAACAGCAGCCGTACGTTGCACACAACGCCCGGTTCGAGCACAGCTTTTTCATGTTGAACGTTGCCGGATATGCGGAAAGCTATCGTGCTGGCAATATTACGATCATCGACACGTTGCCGATGAGCCGTCGTTGGGATGAGGGGTCGATTCCCGATGATGAGCATCCGTATGGCAATAACACGTTGGATGCGTATGCCAAACGTCAGGGCGCGTTGGACGCTTCCCAAAATGAACGGCATCTTGGCTTGGAAGATACGCATATCATGCTGGTCGCTATGAAACATCATCTTGGTGTGCTGCATGCCGAGGGTCGCGGGCCTTGGAGCGCAGCCGGAAGACCAGGCAATGGCGGTAAACGGTGCGGCAAGCGTTGGTGGGCGTAGGCGGAGTGTCTCGCAAATGGTGAGGCAAGACGCAAGCTGGATGGCATAACGCAAGCTGGATGGGTGAATTGACGCTGCTGAATGTGTGCCAAGCGTAGTCGTGTTGTTTTCCCTCTGGATGTTTTGACTGCTGGCCGTCTTGTATTTGTTCTTTAGCCGCGCGCATTCACTCACCGTGGTTACGACACGCCCGGGTGTTGGTTTGTGGTGGGGTTTTTCCTGTGGTCTTGTGCCGTGCGGTGGCGTTCGCCGCCCGTTTCCACGTGTTTTCGACACGCCGGTGGATGCGTTGTTTTGCAAGGGTTCGCGGGGTGTCCGTGAGGGGCCGGGTTGCGTGATTGCCGGGGTTCGTGTAAATTAACTCTTCGCTGCCGCTCAGCGAGTGGTTCCCCGGTCGGGGTTCCGTAAGGTGGGTGAGTGGTGGTGGTTTGAGAACTCAAGAGCGTATTTGTACTACTTCTTTATAGTCAATGATTGCCAGTCCATCGTCCGCTTCTCCCGTGTGGGGGAGTGGCCGGGAGGCCTTTGAAGGACGGTGGGGTTTTCGTGCGATGCGCCTTTCCTTATAAGGCGATCGTCAATTTTCTTATTTTTGAGAGTCACATGTTGGTTCTCTTCACGGTTTTTTTGTGGAGGGTTCGATTCTGGCTCAGGATGAACGCTGGCGGCGTGCTTA
>OLSF01000401.1_pt1 | contig 44873 bp, 60 predicted proteins | sample 1672301 | NCBI WGS metagenome assembly OLSF01 (sample SAMEA3136669, study PRJEB25190) | human gut metagenome | biome: human gut; feature: human-associated habitat; material: faeces | place: Austria | collected 2013
CCAGATTCTTTCGGAGAATAAGTAACTATACAAAAGTACAATTTTAAAAAAAAGGGGGGGTGATCATTATGGATAAAAATGATTGGATTTCATTAAAAGAAAAATATCCTGACATGAAAGAGACTTATTGTTCACAACATTCAAGAGGATGGTTATCTGAAAAAGTTCTTGTTCAAACAAAAAATGGAGCTTATTTCATTGCTGAATGTGCAAGAACAAGAGATTTTAAATGGAAGACGGATGAAGAAGTGTGGTATTCCTATGGTACAGGTGGACGAAGAATGGCTGTAAGAAATAAAGTCGTTGCATGGATGCCTTTGCCAGAAAAGTATGATGGAGAATAAAATGTTGTGTTGTGACTGTCTTTATGGATATGAAGATTATGTGAGATTATCTGAAAACTTTACTGATTTGTCTCAAGAAGAAATTTATCTATTAATTTGGTGTGATAAGATTGGTGGAAAAGTAGGATATATGGGATGCTGCGAAGAATCTTCTCGAATTGGAAATGTTGTTAAAACTGAATTAAACAAAAAGAGAAGAAATAAACGTGAGCGATATTTAAAACATCAAAATAATCTTAAGCACCTATATAAAATTGCTGGTGGTTATTATCCTGCGCCAGTTGGATATATGGATGAAATTTGGATTAATGGACATGGCTATGTTCAGAACACTAAGCCATATTATAAAAGATTGTATCGTGGAAAACGTAGCAAGTATTTTAAGCGGCAATCAAATAGAAAGATTCGTAGATATAAGGGCGATTTACATAAAGGTAATATGGCTCATAAATTATATAATTTTTGGTGGGAATTATGTTAATGAGTAACTAACGATTTAGTTGTAGAACTTGTTAACGGACTTGCAATTATTGAAGTCTGGATAAGAGAAAAATTCATGATATATAAATAGAAAGGACAAAATAGAAAAGTTCCTATAGGATAAAGTGCGCACTACTTACTAATGGTAAGAGGGACTTGGAGAATAAGGAAAGAGCATTAGCCCATATTGAAAAAATTGAATGGGTAAAACCAATTGAAGGAGCAAATAATATTGAACTTATTGGAGTTTTGGGGTGGGTTTGTGTAGCAAAGAAAGGTGAGTTTCAGACTGGTGATTTAGCAGTTTATATTGAAATTGATAGTAAGTGTCCTGAAAATGATGAACGTTTCGAGTTTCTGGCAAACAAGAAATACAAAGTCAAGACGATGAAACTTGGAAAGTTTAAAGTAATTAGTCAAGGATTAGCACTTCCGTTATCTCTATTTCCAGAACTAGATGGAAAAAATATTGGTGATGATGTCAGCAAAGATCTAAAAATTACATATTCTTCTGAAGAAGATGTCAAACGAAAAAGCAATTCTATTGATCCCAATGCAAAATTCAAATCTATGGCAGCTCGCCATAAAAATCTCGCAAAGAAAAAATGGTTTAGATGGTTAATGAAACGTGAGTGGGGGAAGAAATTATTATTCTTCTTTCTTGGAAAGAAACGTGATAATCCAAAGGAGTTTCCAAAATGGATTGTTAAAACCGACGAAACGAGAATTGAAAATGCTCCTTTTTACTTGCAGAATAAAAATCCATGGATTAAGACAGAAAAATTAGATGGTACTTCCTGTACATTCGCTATAGATCGGCAGAAGAAAGACAAGGATAAATTCGAATTTATTGTTTGTAGCAGAAATGTCAGACAAGCAGATAAAAATCAGGAATGCTATCACAACTCTAATATTTATTGGGAGCTTGCTGATAAATACGGTATTGAAAGCGTATTAACAAAATTGGCAATTGAGAATAATTATGATCGGGTTGTGCTACAGGGTGAAGGAGTCGGAGACGTACAGGGTAATCCATATAAATTTAAAGAGAATAGGTTATATGTATTTAATCTTATTATTGAAGGTAATCGTGTAGGGACGAAAGAGATGGCAGATTTTTGTGATGATAATAATCTGTTACATGTGCCGATTATTTCTACAGAATATTATTTACCTAAAACAATGGAAGAAATGAAACTCGAAGCTGATGGATATAGTGAGATTAATCCAAAAGTTCGAAGAGAAGGATACGTCTATAGATCTCAGGACGGACAGCAGAGTTTTAAAAATGTCAGTCGAGAATATTTATTAAAACACAATGGATAGGAGAATTGAATGAATAAACCTACGCTTTGGGTTATGTGCGGGCTGAGTGGAAGCGGAAAATCTACCATTGCCAAGCAATTAGCACAGGAACATGAAAATACAGTTATCGTATCATCAGATTCGGTCAGAGAAGAATTAACTGGCGATTATGAAAATCAGGATCACAATGAAGAAGTATTTCAAATATTTCACAAAAAAATTCGTGAGAACTTAGAGAATAATAAAAATGTAATTGCTGATGCAACCAATATTACGATGAAAAGTCGTAGAGCGATTTTGCAAAATATAGGGAAGTTAGATGTTGAAAAAATTTGTTATATTATTCCAAAACATATCTTAATATGTAGAGAAGATAATAAACATAGAAAACATTCTGTCCCAGAATTTGTGTTAGATAATCAAATTAGAAGATTTCAAATTCCATTCAAAAAAGAAGGATTCAATAAAATTATAATTGAAAATCTTCATTATAGAGCAAGTATGATCAACGTAATAAATATTATGAATGAATTTGATCAAAAGACACCATATCATAACAAAACATTAGGTGGACATTGTGATTATACAATGCGGTTATTTAAAAAATATAATTATCCAGAACATTTTGGATTAGCTGCGTTTTATCATGATGTGGGGAAATTATACACACAAAGTTTTGATGAAAATGGAGTTGCTCATTATTTTGGTCATGCTGAATATTCTGCGTATTTAGTTTTATCGGAGTTACACGATACATTTTATGATTTGTCTAATAATGAATTTTTAGATATGTGTTTTCTAATTAATTATCATATGATGCCATTTGCCTGGAATACAGAAAAAATTAAACGACGATGGAAAGAACGTTTTGGAGAATATAAATATCAGATGTTATTAGACTTCCATGAATGTGACATTGCTCGATAGAGAATAAAAATTAAGATGACTGAGATAGTCATTATTATTTTTGGACTATCTTTGTTATAGATATTCTAAAACAAATAGAAAAGGAGTGTAAAATTGAAAGGACTAACAAACGAACAAGTAAAAATGAGTCGGGAAAAATATGGCTCAAACAAACTACCAGAACCAAAACTTAAAAAGTGGTATGAATTTGCGATTGAAAATATCTTTGGTGATAAAACGCTGATGCTGTTATTAGCATTATCTGCATATGAGATTTTCGCTGCAGTATTTGGATTGGCATCATTTTCAGAACCAATCATGGTGATTTTAGTTATTTCATTATGTACATATATTGGTGTAAAAATGGCGCTTGGTATTCAAAAATCAACACAAGAACTAAGAGCAAAGACATCAACTAGGTATTGTGATGTTATCAGAGATGGGCAAGTTCAGACAATCAACAAAGATAATTTAGTTGTTGGTGATGTGGTTTGTATTGGAACTGGACAGGAAATTTACGCGGATGGATATATTATTGATGGTAAAATTTCTGTAAGCAATGCTGCTATCAACGGAGAAAGTAAAGAATGTCAGAAAATTCCAATTAATGGTTATGTATACAAAAAATCAACATCCACCGATGATTTTACGAATCAAAATAGTTTATTTGCTGGAACAACGATTCTGTCTGGCGAAGGAAAGATGATCGTAGGCGAAGTTGGTGTAAACACCATAAATGGTGACACACTTGTAAAAATGCAGACACTTGAGCCACCTAAAACAGCACTTCAGATTGCGATCGATAAACTTTGTGATACAATTTCGAGATATGGAACGATTGCTGCAGTCGTCACGTTTGTTGCACTGATGGTAACGGATATTGCGCATATTGGATTCAGAGAATATATCAATGGTGGTGTGCTAGAAGTTATCCAAAAGATTGCACAGAACATTTCGGTTGCTCTAACAATCATTGTGGCTGCTGTCCCAGAAGGACTTCCATTAATTATCAAGCTTGTTACAAAACAGAATGTCAAGACAATGGAACGATTCAATATTCTTGCTAAAAATCCAAACAAAATTCCAGAACTTGCATATGTAGATCTAATTTGCACTGATAAAACAGGAACTCTTACAACAGGAGTTATGACACCTACGACTGTTATTGATGGATATGGCAATGAAGTTGATCATGATACTAATCTTTGGGATTGCATCAAACAAAATATCTGTTTGAACAATAGTGCCACATATGATGCAGAGAATAACATCACAGGTGGAAACTCTATTGACAGAGCAATCTTAAAATACGTTGATTTTACTGAGTTTTTTGACATTCAGAAAAACAACAAAATTATTATGAAACAGGTATTTCAAAGTGAATATAAGTACTCTTCCTGTACGTCTGAGAGCGGAATTTCCTATTATAAAGGTGCGCCAGAGAAACTTATCGAACATTGTTCTAAAATGCTAATTTCAGAGCCTGTAGCGTTTAATAAACAAGATAAAGAGAGACTTTTAAATGTTATCAAATCAATGACGAAAAAATCCATGCGTTGTATTGCATTGGCGATGGCAAATGGGAACATTGTTGAGAATACATTACCAGATGATATGGTATTTCTAGGAATTATTGGAGTCGTTGATCCAGTAAGAAAAGAAGTTCCACAGGCTGTACAGATTGCGCATGAAGCAGGTATTCAAGTTATTGAAATTACTGGTGATTGCCATGAGACTGCAGTAGCAGTAGCGACAGAAGCTTGTATTTATAAAGAAGGGGATCTTGCTCTTACAAATGCACAGTTCGAGGCAATGTCTGATGATGAAATTAAGAAGATTATTCCAACTCTTAGAGTTATTTCCAGATGCTCTCCTAATACAAAACTTAGACTTGTAAGTCTTGCGCAGGAGCTTGGTAGATCTGTTGGAATGACGGGAGATGGGACAAATGATTCTCCTGCTTTAAAGAAAGCGGATGTAGGCTTTGGCATGGAAGCTGGCACAGATGTTGCAAAAGAAGCATCTGATATTATTCTAACAGACAATAACTTCGCAAGTATTATTAGAGGTGTGGAACTTGGTAGAACATTTATGCACGATATCATGATGTTTTTGGAGTTTCAGTTGCCAATTAACTTTTCACTTCTGGTTCTAAGTATTCTATTTCCTATTTTATCTGGCGGAGCATTACTAGCTTCCGTTCAGATTCTGATTATCAATATTATCATGGACTCACTTAATTCATTATCATTTGGCGGTGAACCTCCGAAAGCTGAATATATGACAGAGAATCCAATTAAGAAGGGTTCTGGATTGTTTATTCGAGGTGCAAAGAAACGAATTGCTATTAGCACAGTAACATTTATTGTACTATATGGAATTCTTATGTTTTCACCAGTATCAAAATTATTTACAACAGATGTCGAAGCTATGACTGCAAGATTTGCAATGCTTTGCATCATGTCTGTATGCAATGGATTTGGTATTCGTACAGAACATATTAATTTGCTCAATGGACTGAAAAACAATAAAACATTTGTATATATTGCAGCAGGTATTGTACTTGGAACTATTGCCTTATGTAATGTACTCGGTGGACTTATCCAGGTAACAGCAATGAATATGAGTCAGTGGATCGCAATCATTGGACTATCACTCACGGTAATCGTGGTTGATGTTATTCGAAAATTATTTATCAAAGGAGAGAATAAAAATCATGGGACTATTTGACAAACTTTTTGGAAAAAAGACTTCAACAACAAATACTATGGCGGATAATACATCCGCTGTGGTACATGAAGAAAATGCAGCGCAGTCAGTTGTAATTGATATGTCTAAGTCAGCAGAAAATCTAAATAATGTGCTAATTAACATGTCGAAATCAAGCAAGATTGATATGACCAAGCATCAAGCAAGGGTTGCGCTCGCTATGGATTATTCTGGAAGTATGGGTAATCTTTTTAGAAACGGATCTGTACAAGATGTAATTACAAGACTTTTGCCAATCGCTCTTAAATTTGATGATGATGGTAAGTTAGAATCTTGGCTATTTTCAAATGATTTTGATTCTCTGAAACCAGTGACAATTGATAATTATAAGAACTATGTTCGAAAAATTATGATGAATTCTCGTATGAGCATGGGTGGAACTAATTACGCTCCAGTCTTGAAAGATATTGTTTCCTATTATAAGGACATTGAGCCAAGTACAATTCCAGCATTTATCATTTTTATTACAGATGGTGAAAATTGGGATACAGGCGAAACAAATAAAATTGTGAAAGAGCTTTCTAATTACAATATGTTTGTACAATTTGTTGGAATTGGCAATGAAAGTTTTAGTTATCTAAAATCTCTAGATAATATGAAGAGTAGAAAATGCGATAACACCGGATTTACTGCAGTAGAAGACATGAATAAAATGACAGATGAAGAATTGTATACAGAACTTCTAAGACAATATAAAGATTGGTTAAATAATAAATAATAGTAAAAAAGGAGAATACATAATTATGGCAAACGTAATTAATATGAGCAAAAATCAGAAAATTAGTATGACAAAAGAAGATGGAACTGCAATCAAAAACTTTTTCATTGGTGTGAATTGGGATCAGAATCGTTATGCAGGTGAATCAGATATTGATTTTGATATTAACGGATTTCTTACAAATTCAGATCGAAAAGTAGCTTATCCAAAAGATATTGTAAACTATAATACATATGGTGATGGTAGTGGATATCCGTGGGTGGAATATTCTGGAGACAATCTTACGGGCGATGATTCTCAAGGGATTACTTTTGACGGACATCATTATGATGAATATTTTATTATTCATGCAGATACATTTCCATCAGATAAAACAGACTTCACAATTTGCCTTACTATTTTCAGAGCTGTACAGAGACTACAGAATTTTGGAATGGTTAATAACGCAACTATGATGATCTGTGATTATGACAATCCGACAACAAAATGGGAATATGATCTTTCTGAAAATGAGAATTTTGAAAAACTGAACGCTGTAGAAATGGGAAGATTATATAAATATGGTAACGGATTCAAATTTCAAGCACTAGGATCTGGTTATATGGGTGGTATGACAGAACTATTCAAAAACTTTGGACTTGATATTGACGAAGGTAGGGATTAACTATGACAGTATTGATTATCGTAATTCTTGTGATTGCGGCAGTTGTATTTTTTACAACAACTAAAACGGGTAAGAGACTAAAAATGAGAGCATCAGGAACTGCAGATGAAATCATTGGCAATGATGCATCTACGCCAGATGGAGCAAAAGCCTACTATAATTCTATTATTTGGAAGAAGGAAGATAATTACGCCAAAACAAACTCTTTATATACCCAGGTCGAGGGTAAAATCCAGAATTATGAAACACAATTAAGACAGTTGCAGAAAGAGAATATGCAGATGGATCTTAGTGTGGCATCCTGTATTGATAGAAATGATGACGAAGGTGCAAAAGTATATCTTGCAAGACAGCAGGAAATCACGGACAAAATTGAAACGATTAAGACAACTCTGAAAGAATTAAAAGAGAATAGAGATGTACAGAAAGAAAATTTAACAGCTCTGCAGGAAGAAATTAAATCTTTAAAAGCAGAAAAGGATAAAGCAGTATTCACACTAGAGGCTGCAGAAACCGTAAAATCTTTACAATCTGCCACAAGCACTTCAAGTCAAGAAGAAGATAGAATGCTTGAAAAGGTTCGTGAAGGCGTTCAAAAAACAAAAGAACAGGCTGACGGTACAAGAATCGCTTATGAGAATTCCGCTGATGTCAAGATGAAACGTTTGGATAAAAAAATGAAAGACGAAGAACTTCAGAAGAAATTAGATACGCTGAAAGCAGCTCAAAAGAAATAATGTATTTTACTTCGTGCGGTGTAATAGCTGCACGGAGTACTAAGTGAAATAACATTATACAACAAGAGATAATATGGAGATGTAAGGATGCGAAACTTAGATAGGTTGAGAATTATGCCGGTCGATGGATTAGCGGAATATTTAGTTACAAAAACACAAGATAAAGCAGGTATTCCAACTAATTATTTTATTTTTGAATCATCTTTTGTATGGGAGTCACCATCTGGACAGAAATTTATTAACAGGTCTGATGCGATCAACGACTGTGTTAAATGGCTAAATGAAGAGATTGGAGAATAAGATCATGGGTAAGAATATTAACGAAATTCTAGATCAGCTTGTAAATAAAGAAAATCAGACTTCATACATTGTCAAAAACGTTGAAGATGGATTGAAAAAACGTGACGAAGAAATTGCTCGACTGCGAGAAGAGAATAAAAGATTAATGGAAGAATCTTATAAAGACTCAGAACTGCAGATGATGAAAAGTAAATGCGAAGCTATGCAGGAAGATTTACGGAGAGGATTTCCGATTTCAGAAGATGAAAAATCAACAATTAATTTATGGATGGATTCGCACGTTGTAAATAAACATAAAAGATTTAATTATAAAAACGGTCAATTCAAGTATGAATTTCAAGAATTTGCAGAAGTTGAAATTGGATCAGTTATCTGTACTGAGTGTGGTGATGGTTTTACTTTTAGACAGTCTTAGAAGGAGAGTACATATGAATGAATATTGGTTAATGTTATTTTTAACGTTAGTATTAGAAATTGTTGCGATTGCAATTGTGTCTGTATTTGGAATGACATTTATCGCAAAATCATATGATAAAATTATTGCTTATGTTGAAAAACGATGGGGAGAGGATGTAAGTTTTGGAGTATCATGCGGAATCATTTTAATTTTCTTGTTTATCACGTTAGCTGTGATTTTTTGTTAGAGAATAAATAATTGTCCAAGCATGAAAGACATAAAACTTATCATGTATCGCAATACAAGCCTCCACTTGTAATAAACTGATCACTTAAGCGATGGGTTTGGATCAGCATCCTCGTTAGGAGATGTCTTAAACGGATGAAGTAACTATCGCACACATGCTGGCGTGGCGGAATTGGCATACGCACTGGCTTCAAACACCAGGATCACAGATATGTGGGTTCGAGTCCCACCGTCAGTATTTAGCACCATGAAGTATGCAACTTTGTTTAGTTGGAAGTAAAAGAATATCGCAACACAAAAATCGTATGTTTTGTGCAACTAAATGTAGCGAAAAGGTATTATGAAAGGCTAATCCATTGGAGGTCGTGCATGGCTTCGCTTTTATGAGAAATGCGAGAACACTCACCGCTAAAGCGGCGAGATGAATCGCCGTGTGGAGAATGTACATATGAGGTGATAAATTATGGAAGTAACTCACGGTAGAGGATGTGTATATTCAATTCAATATCATATAGTTTGGTGTGTTAAGTATAGACACAAGATACTGGTACCAAAGATAGAAAAACGACTTCTGGAAATATTAAACATGGTTGCAGAATGCGAAAATTTTCAAATATTAGAAGAGAATACAGATAAAGATCATATTCATATTCTAATAAATTGCTCACCACAACATCATATCCATGATATTATTCAAAAACTTAAAGGAGTATCTTCTCGAATGTTTATGAAATAATTTGGAGAAACATTAAAAAGGAAATTATATGTGACTACTTATGGAATCTATCATATTTTATAGCAACTGTATCTGAAAACACGGAAGAGCAAATAAGAAAATATAGCAAAATCAGAAAAGAAAGTGAGGTGAGGATGGTGGAGAAAGCCTATAAGTACAGGATTTACCCAAACAAGAAGCAAAAAGAAATAATAGCAAAAACTTTTGGTTGTTGTAGATTTGTATATAATACATATCTTGCAAAACGAATTAAACTATATGAAGAATTGAAAGAAACATTCACATATGTACAGTGTGCAAATGATATGAAAAATCTTAAAACAGAATTGGAGTGGCTTAAAGAAGTTGACTCTACTGCCCTTCAATCTTCACTTAGGGACTTGGATTCTGCTTATCAGAAGTTTTTCAAAGAACATAGCGGTTATCCAAAGTTTAAATCAAAGAAAACTCATAGATATTCTTATAAGTCAAAATGTACTAATGGGAATATTCAGTATTGTGATAAGCATATTAAGTTGCCTAAACTTGGAATGATAAAAACGAAAAACAAATTAATGCCAAAAGGTAGGATACTTAATGCAACTGTATCGCAAGAACCAAGTGGTAAATATTATGTATCACTTTGTTGTACCGATGTTGATACAGATCCATTAGAAAAGACTGGATGTTCAATTGGTATTGATTTAGGAATTAAAGAATTTTGCATAACATCTGATGGAGAAATGATTACAAATCCAAAATATCTTAAGAAGTCATTAGACAAGCTTGCTAAACTACAAAGAGAATTGTCTCGAAAATCAAAAGGTGGTTCTAATCGTAATAAAGCAAGAATTAAAGTATCGAGACTTCAAGAGCATATTGCAAATCAAAGGAAGGATTTTTTACAGAAATTATCTACGAAGATTATTAGAGGCAATGATGTAGTCTGTATTGAAGATTTACAAGTGAAAAATATGATTAAAAATCATAAACTTGCAAGATCTATTGCAGATGTGTCATGGTCTGAGTTTGTCAGAGAATTAGAATATAAAGCTAATTGGTACGGCAAGCAGGTTATCAAAGTAGATAAATTCTATGCCAGTTCTCAGACTTGTAGTGTTTGTGGTTATATCAATAAAAAAACAAAAAATCTTAGTGTGCGTGAATGGGATTGTCCTTGTTGTAATACGCATCATGATAGAGATATAAACGCTGCAATTAATATTCTTAATGAAGGATTGAGATTGTTGGAAGTAGCATAAGAACGATGTATAAACGGTAGGAACTATCGGGTTAGCTTGGTAAATATTTTTTCGGTTGAAAGAATTTCCCAAGAATCACGTCACTTTAGTGGTGTGAGGTTCAAAAACTCCAGGAATAGCCGTGCTGTTGAGTCAGTATGCGGTGAAACCTGGCTGCTATAACCTGCATTGGTATTATAGCAAAATTTCAAAATTTTCAAGAGTCAAAGGAGAATAAAAGAATGAAGCCAATTGTATTTTACGATTTCAAACCAGATAAGGATGATCCGAATAATAAGATCGTTATTAAGAAAACCGATCTTGAAGAGCTTTTGAACAAAACATATGAAGCTGGATATCGAGATGGACAGAAAGAATTAAGACTGCCTCCAGTTTGGACGACAACGAAAAGAGATTTTGATATGGTTCCAAAAAGTTTCAACAATAGGTAATGAAAATGGTAAAAATTATTGAAACAAACCTTTTAGTCGATGGAGAGAATAATATTAGGGATCATCAAGCAAGATGGGTATTAATTAATGATTGGGAAGAATATTGTAAAAAATATCAAAACTATAGTGGGCGTTGTGTTCATTATGGTATTGCGAGTAGTATGCCTGGTGTAGATATTCCAGCAGATGCGAAAATAACAATGTTGCAGTTCGATGAACGTCATTTATCATGTGATATTCATCATCGAGATCATTTTGTTACTAAGCGCTTCGCATACAACATTGATGTGGATGCAGCGCAAGAATTAGATGAAGAAAGAGAGAAAAATAAACATGGAAGAGTATCTAAATAAGGTATTAATTCTGTCAAAAGCAGAGCAGATTCATGATTTCAGAGGATGGGCTAATAGATTACCAACATTTCATTTCGATAAGGAATGGAATGTAAAAATCATTCCTCCATTTGCTGGGGCAATTATTAGATTTACCATTGATTATAAGAATAAGCATGTATCTGTATATTTTGATGGATATTCAGAATTAGGTTATGTGTGTGATGAAGGAGAAAAACCAATTCCATACTTTGAGTATTACGATGGTAAAGACACATATAGATATTATCTCGATGAAGCAGACAAAATGATGGATGACATCAGAAATTTCTTAAATAATTAATCTAGGCTATTCAGCCCATAAATTCCAAATTTTCAAATATTTTCGAAAACAAAATAGATAAATTTTGAGGTGGCTAACAGCATACCTTGGGTTTGTGCGCCCTGAATCACTGTTTACATAGTTAAACATAAATTTAATTCTGTGTTCCGTCCATGTATTGGGCGTTAAAATAGATTGTTTTATTTAATAATAATATAAATTTTAATTTTAGGAGGACAAAGTTTTGGCTAAAACTAAAGAACCAAAAGCACTAAAAAAAGGAAAAGCATTTTTTAATTTAATCGGTAGAGTAAAACGTACCGATAAATCATTCAACCTCAATAATACATATGATTCTGGTTGGACAGATAACAGCATGTATATTGGCGTTGATTGCGGTAATGGCAATGTAGTCTATTCAGAGATGAGAAGCGGATTTTTTCCTGACAATGAATCTACCATTAGAGCATACAGCAAAGATGATAAAGATGAAAATGGAAAGAGTAAATCTGTAGAGATTGCATGGGAAGATCGTCTTGATGAATCAATTCTCGATACTGTGGCGGACACATCTCTAATTACTGTTGGAGTTGAAAAAGATGTGCATGGTAAAACCGTTTATAAAAAATTTCTACAGGCGTATGACGCGGTAGAATACCTCGACGAATATCTAGAAGATAATGTTGTAGTAAATGTAAAAGGTAATCTTGGATATAGCGAATATGACGGAAACGTATCTGTAAAAAAAGATATCACTTCTATCGTTCTTTCTAAAGTAGAAGATGAAAACGATTTTAAAGCAACGTTTTCTCAGACAATTCTTATTGAGCCAAAATGTATTGGTAAAACACTGGAAGAAAAAGGAACAATTGAGCTAGATGCTTATGTTGTTGACTATGTTGGAAAACCAAAAGTTGACGGCAAAAAAGTGGAAGTTAAAAAGAATGTTGTATTTCCAAAAACATTCGAAATTGAAATCAATGAAAATCCAGAAATTACTGCCAAAATGATTAAAAGATTTTTTGATCCAAAGAAAAAAGGACAAGTTAACGAAATCACTGTAGCAGGAAAACTTGTAGAAGGTGGAACTACAGTGACTATTACCAAGGATGATATCCCAGATGATATCAAAGAGTTGATCGAAATGGGTGTTTATTCTGAGGACGAAGCAGTAAAGAAAATTGCCGTTGGTGGTGGTAATCGTGAAAGAAGAATGATTGTCGTTAAACCAGATATCGTTTATGTCGGACAAGGTGATGATAGAAAGCCTACAGTGGCTTTTGAAGAAGGAAAATATGAAGAAGATGACCTAATCTTCTATGAGCAAGCACTTCTTGCTGCTGGAGAAGATAGTGGTGACACAGATTATACATCTGATTCTTCTGAAATGACGGATGAAGATGATGAACTGGTAAAAATGTTAGCAGATATGGCCTAAGTAAATAAAATGTCTTGCCAGCATTATAGTTGGCAAGACACATAAAAAAATAATATAAAATTGGAGGAAAATAAATGTCATTCAGAAAAGCAAGAGCGACCAAAATTGGAGGAAAATTTCTAAGTTATGGAGAGTCTGGATCTGGAAAATCAACATTCCAGCTCACATTCCCGAAAGTAGCATGTATTGACTCAGAGACAGGTATTGCTCATTATGAGGGCAAAGATATTGAACTGAATAATGGCAAAACATATAATAATCTGGTTATGGTAGATAATACATCAGATCTTGATGAGTTAGAGAGCGATCTTGATGATTTTATCAACGGAGAATACGATGGACAGATCGAGACATTATCCATTGATTCCGAAACAAAATTTTATAACACCATGCAGATTGGTGCAACAGAAGTTGAGGAAAGAAGAGCACGAAAAAAAGGTGGCGATGTTGATGATGCCGGTATCAGTGTAAAACAGTGGGGCCGTATCAAGATTATCAACATGAAACTACAGCAGGCTAAAATCGACCTTTCTTCCAAAGGTACTCATGTTGTATCTGTGGCTCAGGAAATTGAACTCAAAGATGATGATGGAAAAAAAGTAATTGGATATAAACCAGATATGCATAAATCTGTAAAATTCGATTACGATACAATCCTTAGACATTATACTAAGAAAGAAAAAGATGGTAGCGTGTCATTCTGGGCAGAAGTTATTAAAGACAGAACTAACGTGACAAAAGTAGGTCAGCAGATCGAAAACCCATGCTTCGATATTTGGAAAGACTATTATGATTCTATGAATGGTCTGGAGACAAATACCACATCTTATAAGAACGATCTTAAAACTTCTACAGAATCTATGATTGATCAGGCAGACAAATCTGAAGCTCTTGCAGCGGAATTCAAAGATATTCTCAAAACATTCAAAGACAAAGATACACTACTCAAAGTGAATAAGCTCATGAAAGATAAAGGTGTATCTATTAAAGAGCTAGAAATGCAGACTCCTGAAGTACTTACTGAGCTAATTGACTTTGCAAAACTTCAGTTAGCGTAATACATAATTTCTCCGGTGGATTATCTCTGCCGGAGAAAATTTATAGGAGATCTATATGGCAAAGAAAAAAGAAGAAAAAAGTTCCTGGAACGAGTTATGCGATTATGTAAAAAGAGAAATCTTAGAGTATGACGAAAATATGAAATTTCCAAAATATCTTGCACTTAAATTGCAAGGTCTTAAAAAAGGTGAACATATTGCAAATAAAAACATTAGGGCATCTGCATCATATGATGATTTTACAATTTTGTGTGCGTTTAAATTAAACAAGAATAAGATTGTAAAATATTTACATGATAACGAAGCAAAAATCAATGGGGAAGGTCATAGGATTAATCTTATTATAAAAATGATCGAACCGGAAATTAACGATGTTTATCTGAGACTTCAAAATACTAAAAAAGTACAAGAGCGTGTAGCGGATAAGGACTTTGAAAATCAAGTATATGAAGGTGCAATGTATACGCCCAAAACAACAGAAGTATCAGAAAAGATGAAGAGTTTGTTTTAGGAGAATTAAATATTGGCAGAAAAGAAAAAACTAACTCCATACCAAGAAGAAAAACTAAAATGCGCCAAACAGGTTAAAGAATATAAAGTTGCTTGTGAAGCAAATATCGTTAGCATTTTTTATAAGAAACCTGAGTTAATGTATGATTACCAACTAAAATTGGAAGATTTTTCTGAAAATACTTGGAGAGTATATTGGCAAATCGCATACGATATCATTGTTAAAGAAAAGAAATCGGTTCTAGATGATATTACAGTTGGGTTATATCTAGAAAAGCATTCAAAATTAAAGCAAAAATATGATGAATATGGTGGATATGACACGATTGACAAAGCAACTGAGTATATCAAGACAAGCAATATTTCAGGATATGTAAATGAACTAAAAAAATGGGAAACTGTCATCAGAATGATTGCATCAGGGTTCCCTGTAACTGATCGTATCAAAGAATTTGTTGATATGTCCTTGGATGAAATATATAAAGAATACGACGCACTTCTCAATCATATCTTTATTAACGCTGAAGAAGATGTTATGTCTTATTCTTTATCAGATGGTATTTATGATCTTATTGAACAATTGAATGAAGGTATTGCAGTAGGATTACCATACGATAACATGCCAACACTAACAAAAGAGACGGGTGGACAGCTTCCAGGCAATATCACTTTAGTTGGTGGATTATCCAATATGGGCAAAACCACATTGACAAGAACAATGCTAATTCCAAGTGCTGTTAAATACGGTGAACGACTTGTTATTTTAGTTAACGAGGAAGGAAAAGCTAAGTGGCAACGAGAACTGATTGTTTGGGTTGCAAATAATATTTACAAGACAGATCTGCAAAAATTTGTTGTTAGAGATGGAAAATTCTCTGACGAAGTTAAAGAACTTTTGTATAAGTGTGCAGATTGGATTGCAGAAAAATCAGAGAATAATATGTTAACTATTATTCCATTCGCAAGATATGAAACACAGAAAGCGATCAGAGTAATAAAAAAATATGCTAGTCTTGGTGTAAAGTATTTTATTCTTGACACATATAAAGCTGATGCCGGTAGTCGGTCTGATCGTATGTGGTTAGATATGCAACAGAACATGGTTGATATCTATGACACTGTAAAAGCAGAAGGTGGTAAAAACGTGCATATTACCATCACGTTTCAGTTGGCAAAATCATCTGCAAGACAAAGATTTTATAGTCAGGATAATATTGGTATGGCAAAATCAATCATTGATCCAGCAAGTACATGTCTAATGTTGCGTGATGTGTTTGAGGATGAATATACTGGTGAAAGGAATGCATTAAAAGTGTATAGGCTTGATGGTAAAAATAATAAATCTAAGATTCCAGTTAAATTGGATCATGATAAACATTATCAACTTATTTTCATTGTAAAAAATAGAGAAGGAGCTGCTAATAACATCCAAATTGTGTGCGAACATGATATGAGCAGAAATCTATTGAAAGAGGTTGGATTTACATCTGTTCCAGTTGATTTTTAATATTAAGTAAGGCGGTGAGTACAATTAATGCGGATAAATTAAAAGAATACATTATTGAAAATAATTGTGTAGAACAAATTTTAGAATCCTTAGAGTGTCATTCAATAAAAGAATATCCAAAAGAATGGCGAGCCGCTTTACCAAATGGGACAAACAAAACAGCGGTATCTGTAAAGAAGGATACATTATCTATTGCAATTCGAAGTTCCGATCAAAATGCACATGGAGATATCTTTACGCTTGTTATGACGTTAAAAAATATGTCTTTTGGTCAAGCGAATAAATACATACATAGTATTTTAGGGCTAAAGTATTCTTTCAAAAGAAATGAGAAAGAGAATGTTACCAAAGACCCATTAGCTATTTTCAAAAAAGTAAAAAGAACAAAAAGAATAATCAATAAAGACGTTCCTCTATATGATGATTCATGTTTAAAAGAATATGTAAATTTGCCATATATTGGATGGGTACGAGAAGGTATTATGCCTGATACGTGTAAACGTTTTAATATAGGTTATTCTTATGATAAACGTAGAATTATTATTCCTTGGAGAAAATGGGATGGTGATGAAAATGAGTATTTGGGGATTGTTGGAAGAACTACAGTCCCTAAATATGAATTATTGGATATCCCAAAATATTTTGGAATCATTCCATTTTCTAAAGGAATTAATATATATGGATTAAATGAAAATTATAAATATATTCAAGAAGCAGGTTATATTGTAGTATTTGAAGCTGAGAAATCAACATTGAAAAGAGCGTCAAGACTTGACAATACAGGATCTTCATTAGGAAATTGTGAAATTACAGATGAACAAGTTAGAATTCTAATCAGTCTAGATGTGGAAATAGTGATTGCTTTAGATGAAGGTATTGATATAAACCATATTCGAAAAGAATGCGAAAAATTTTATCCGATCCGGAAAGTAAGTTATATCTATGATAAATGGGGTTTAATACCTAAAGGTAGCAAAAATTCGCCAGCAGATATGCCGAATAAAATTTATAATTTTTTATTTAAACACAGAACAGTATATGACGAAAAAGAAAGGAAATTATATAAAGATTGGCTAGAAAAACAAAACAAGAATTAAATGAGTTATGCAATACGCTCCATGTGGATACATTATGGTCTTGGTCTAGATATCATTGCTATAAGCAAGATACATATGAATATTTTCTAAAATATGTACTTCATGAGCCAGAAGATCGTACCAATAGTATTTACTGTGTTTCTGGCGGAAATGTACATGAAATTATTGAACAGCTATATACCGATCAGATCAAATATGAAGATATGGCAGAACTATATGAAGATAGTCTATTCACAATGAATTGCGCAGAGCTAAAGTATAATCGTAGCGATTCTGAGAAGAATGAAGCAATTGCTGATAAATATGAAAATTGTATTCGACATTTCTTTAAACATCATAATATGATCACATCTCCTCATTTCGTAGAAAAATTCATTACAATTAAAATTTCTGATGATATTTACATGCAAGGATATATTGATATGCTTGTTGTTGAAAAATATTTTGATGAGAATAAAAAAGAAAAAACAAAAGTACGAGTGTTGGACTGGAAAACTTCTACATTATATCGTGGAGAAAAAATCAATAAAGAATGCGGTCAGCTCGTTTTATATGCAGAGGGTATTCGCCAATTACTCAATATTCCACTTGAAAATATTGAGTGTGAATGGAATTTTCTCAAATATGTGACAGTTACAATTGAACAGAAGAATGGGAAGAAAAAAGATCGTTACATTGAGAGAAATTCAATTGGAGAAAGTCTGATCAATACCGCAAAGATGTGGTTAAAATATTTTGGTTATGAAGAAAATTTGGATGAATATGTTGATAAAATGGTTCTAGATAATGATGTGGAATGTCTGCCAGACGAAGTTAGAGAGAAGATCAAAATCCATGATTGTTATGTGCAGGTTCCATTGTCAGAAGAAAAGATTACAGATTTAAAAAATGACATCATTTCAACGATTCATGATATCCATAAAAAAGAGGAAGAGTATCGTGACACACATGATGAAAAAACTTTTTGGCAGGAGGTAACTGCTGCAGATGAGTTTAGGTTGGCAACTCTTTCAGGATATTCCAGGCAAAAACATAAACCATATGATTCGTATTTGAAACAGAAAGAATTATTTCTAAATAAAGAAAATAATACAGAAGATGATGAACTGATAGATTTTATTAATAGCTTATAAGAGGTGGCTTAGTGGTAGCGTTTAATCATATACATTTACATAGCATGGATTCTAACCCATATAGCGGATTGGAAGTAGATTCTGTTGTGCCATTTCAAAAATATATTGATCAAGCCGTAAAAGATGGGATGACTGCAATTGCTTTCACGGAACATGGTGCGGTGTTACACAATATTGCTAAACGTCAAGCTTGTGAAAAGGCTGGAATTAAATACATTAATGCAGAGGAGTTCTATGTAACTGAAACAATTGATGAGAATAATTTAGTGAGAGACAATTATCATTGTTGTTTATTTGCTAAAAATTATCAAGGTGTTCTAGAGTTGAATTATTTGTCTTCAATATCGTTTAATCGTAAAGACGGACATTTCTATTACAATCCACGAATTACATTAGATGAGCTTATTAATACTTCGGATAATATTTTAGTTAGCACTGCTTGTGTCGGTGGTATTTTGTGTAAAGGTACAAAAGATGCACAAGAAAAATTTTTAAAGTTTATTATTAAAAATAAACACAGATGCTGGTTGGAGATCCAGCCACACAATTTTGACTTACAAATTCGATATAACCAATATTTATATAGAATAGCAAATGAATATGGATTGAAACTTATTGCAACAAATGACGTTCATGCTCTAAATCAAGATTATGCTGATGGTCGTGCAATTATGCAGCAATCTAAAAAAGTTATTTTTCATGATGAGGATCAATGTGATCTTAATTGGAAAAATGGAGATGAAATGGTAGAAGCATTCAAAAAACAATGCTCATTACCAGATTTTGTATATATGGCTGCGATCCAAGAGACAGTAGATTTTGTCGATCAGATAGAATCATATGAACTTGATTATAGTAATAAATATCCACGATTATATAAAGACGCGAAAGGCGAATTTGTAAAACGTATTGTAGAAGGTGTAGAAAAAAGAGGCATAAATAAGCTTCCTAATTATAAGACGGAATACATTCCAAGAATTCAAGAGGAACTAAAAACATATGAACATAACGATGCAATTGATTTTATGTTGTTAGATTCTGATTATAAAAATTGGCTTTTAAAAAATAATATGCATTATGGCCCATCTCGTGGATCTGTTTCAGGTAGTGAAATAGCATATCTAATTAATTGTACAGATGTAGATTCTGTAAAGTACAATCTTAATTTTTCTCGATTTATGAATCCAGAGAGAATGTCACTTGCTGATGTTGATACAGATATTTATGCAGAGGACAGATATCGAGTAAGAGAATATCTTTTTAACCGCGAAGGATTATATTGTTGCAATATTCTTACATTCAATACGATTCAGTTAAAAGGGGCTATTAAGGATGTAGGTCGTGCGCTAGGTATGACACCAGAAGAAACTCAAACATTATCTGATTTGACACAAGTTGATGAAAAAGGGCATGATTTTATGCCAAAGGATATTAGAGAAAAATATCCGGAACTTTTCAAATATGTAGATATTGTTATCGGCACAACGACATCTTTGGGAAGACATGCTGCAGGTATTGTTTGTAGTCCAACAGATATTCGTTATGATTTTGGAACCTTATCAATTACTTCTGATCCGCGTCCCGTAAGTCAAATTGACATGCACGAAATAGACTCACTAAATTTTGTCAAGCTAGATTTGTTAGGGCTAAATGCCGTGGGCTTAGTTGACGGTGCTTGTAAGCTTGCAGGAATTGATTTTTTGACACCAGATAAAATTAATTTCTCAGATGAAAATGTTATTAATTCAATCGCTCAAGACACAACATTAATTTTTCAGTTTGAAAGCGGTTTTGCAAGTGATTCATTGAAAAGAACACTTAGCAAAGAAACGTTGGCGAATATTAAAGCACAGAATGATAATATTTCATATCTTGACATTATGGCTATGGTTAGTGGAGCAATTAGACCTGCCGGTGAATCTTATAGGGAACAGTTATTTGCTGGTGTTTACAACGATAACGGAAATGCTGCGTTGAATGAATTCTTAAAACCGACATTGGGATATTTAGTATATCAGGAACAAATCATTGATTTCTTACATGAATTCTGTGGATTTACGATGGGACAAGCAGATATTGTTCGAAGACACTTCGCAAAAAAGACTGGTACAGAAGCAGACATCCCTATTATCGAAAATGGCGGTTATATGCTTGATATTCATGGAGATAAAGATCCACGATATATAAAAGGTTTTATCGCTGTAGCACAAGAAAAATATGGGATGACAGAAGAAGAAGCACGAAGTGCTATTAAATCATTTCTTGTTGTTATCGCTGATGCATCAAACTATCTCTTCTCTAGAAATCATTCGATTCCATACAGTATGATTGGTTTATTTATTGGTTGGTTGCGTTATTATCATAAAATTGAATTATTGACAGCCGCTTTAAATGTATATGTTGATAATAATGAAAAAATGTCAAATATCAAGGAGTATATTAAGTCACAAGGGATTAATATTGCTGGTGTTAAATTCGGAAAATCAAAAGCACAATATTTTATGGATAAAAATGAGAATACGATTTATCAAGGAATTTGTTCAATTAAATATTGCAATAATCAAATTGCTGATGAACTTTATGAATTATCCAAAAATCAATACGATAGTTTTATCGACTTACTTATAGATATTATTAACAAAACTTCCGTGGATGATCGACAGTTGCATATTCTTACCACTCTTAATTTCTTTTCTGAATTTGGTAAAAATAAATATTTGCTTGAAATTATTGACCTGTATAATTCACTAGGCGCTTGTAAAACATTTAAAAAAGATAAAATTTCAGCAATGAGCATCGATGAAAATATTGTAAGACAGTGTGCAGAGAAAGAAACACCAAAACAATATAGCGCGGTTAACAAAAGAAAACTTGTTAAAATGCTTATTGGAATGTTTGAAAACAAATCTTTGTCAGTTAAAGAGCAAATATTAAAAGAACAAGAATATCTCGGGAATATCACATACAAAAATCCAAGTGCTCCAGAGAATATGTTTTATGTAATAGAGTGTAAATTCTACAAAGATAAAACAAAACCATATCTTCAACTTTATGATCTTAAAAACGGCGAATATTTAAAAACTAAAATCACATCTGGAAAATCTTTTATTGAAAATCCATTTGATACAAATAATGTAATTCATGTAAAAGAATTTGGAGAAAAAAATAAAATGAAAAAAATAAATGGATCATGGATAAAAACGGATGAAACTGAAAAAATCGTAAAAAAATGGACGGTTTATTAAGGAGGATAATTTGAGTAATATTGTAGAATTTAAATGTGTCCCAGAACGATGTGTTTACAACTCTGAAAACTTTAAAATCTATGGCGTATCAATTAACCCATTTGATTATCCAGATATTAAAGTAAATAAATATAATAATGTCACTATTAAAGGAAACATTTCCGAATTAAATCTTGGTGTAGATTATTTTATTAAGGCGAAGGAGGTATCCGATTCCTATGGAGTCGGATACGAGGTTTTAAATGTGAAACGAGAGAAACCTACAACATTAGATGCGACAAAGAATTTCTTATACGAGATTTTAACACCAAATCAAGCAGATACATTATTGGCGGTATATCCAGATATTGTTGACAGAGTTATTCATAATCGTTTGGATGATATTGATTTATCCAAAACAAAGGGTATTAAACAATATACATTCAATGTCATTAAAAGAAAAATTATTGAAAATTTTAAGTTGGCAGATATTGTAGAAGAATTTAAAGGATTATTTAACATGTCTGTTGTAAAAAAGCTTTATGAAAAATATACATCTGTAGATAAAATCAAAGAAAAGCTTCGAGAAGAACCATATCAATGCTTGTGCAGGTTAGGTGGAATTGGATTCAAAACAGCTGATTCACTGCTTTTGCCATTAGATAAAGAAGCAAAAAAATGTGCCGAAACAGGCGAAAAACCAATCTTGTATTTTGGATTCGATTTAGTAACATCTTACCAAAGGGCGAAAGCATGTGTTGATTTCATTTTAGATGAGAATGAAATATCTGGAAATACATATATGGACGTTGGGGAATTAAAAAGAAAGTTTGATGTTCTAGTTCCAGAAGCAAAAAATAATTTAGAGTAATTCTAAAAGGGGATAATGATGTAATTTTTAATCGTGATCTCATGTGCGTATGTAGGAAAGAAACTTATGACACTGAGCAATATGTTGCGAATAGGATTAAAGAAGCTGTCCAAATTAATATAAAATGGGATTATGACCTGGAACAATTTAAAGAACTGGATGGATTTACATTAACAGAGGAACAATGTAAAACATCAAAATATATGTGTGATCATAATATTGTGTTATTAGTCGGTTATGCTGGATCGGGAAAGAGTAGTTCTACACAAGCATTTGTAAATTTGCTTGATACATACCATAAATCATATATGTTATTAGCACCTACAGGAAGAGCTGCCAAAGTGCTAACTGGATATACAGGAAAAGAAGCGCAAACAATTCATAGAGGATTGTGTTATATGCCACCAGGGAGATGGGAATATAATTCAGAAAATAAATTACCGCATGATGTAATTATTGTAGATGAATTTTCTATGGTTGATATTTTTCTGTTTAAGCATTTGGTTGAAGCAATTGATTTTTCACGCACAAAATTATTATTGATTGGAGACGATGCGCAGATCCCATCTGTAGGAGCAGGAAACGTACTTTACGATTTACTCAAATGGGAACATGTGCCAACAGTAACGTTAAATAAAATCTTCAGATACGGAGCAGGTGGTTTGTCAAGCGTGGCTACGGATATTCGTCAAGGCAAGGAATATTTAGATAAAACTAAAACAGGAATTCAGATTTTTGGAGATGATCAAGCATATGTATTTGTACCGTTAGATCAAACAAAGATAATTGATTATACAGTTAAACTGTACCAAACACTTTTGACCAAAGGATATTCATTAGAAGACATTGGTGTATTATCTTGTTACAACGTTGGCGATTATGGAACTATCGTTTTAAATCAGAAGCTTCAAGAAGTGATAAATGATACAACGGAATATATTAAGTTCGGAGAAAATGAATATCGCCTTAATGATATTGTTATGAATTATTCAAATGACTATAAAGCTGTACTATATTCAGAAGAGAATATTAGCAAGGATGATAAAGGACAAGAAAAAACATTTATTGCAAATGGTGAAGCAGGTATTGTAAAGCATGTAAACAAAGATAATATTGTTGTGGATTATGATGGTACTTTAATTTACTATGAAAAAGGACAGTTGAAAAATATTAAACTTGCCTATGCAATTAGTACGCATAAATCACAGGGAGGATCTTTTAAAGTTGTAATTATGCTTACACCTAAAAGCCATACATTTATGCTTAATTCGAATCTTCTATATGTTGGAGTAAGTAGAGCAAAAGAACGTTGCTATCACCTTGGAGAAATTCGAACAGTTAATATGGCTTTAAAGAAAAAAGAAAATTTTGATAGAAAAACTTTATTATTAACTCTATTAAATCAATAAGCATAGGAGGAGAATATATGTTTACAGCGCAAGAAGCAAGAAATATCTCGGACGAAGCATACAAAGAGCAAATAGATGCCGAATTAGCGTCTATTGTGCCTGAAATCGAGGCAGCAATGCGTAAGGGTGAGTACAGTTGTTGGATTTATGAAACTAACATTTCATCAGCCACGAGGACTTACCTGGAAGAATTAGGATACGAAATTATATCTTCAACACAGTATAATAAGATTGAGTGGTAGGAGAATGAAAATATGGAAGTTGGACAAGAAGTAAAAATTATTATGGTTCGTCAAAGGTGTGACAAATGCGGAGAGGGATATATGGAGACTGACGGGAATATTCTTTGTTCGTTTCCGCCTAAATTTCTCCATGTGTGTAGCAATTGTGGGTTTAAAGAAATTTATCGCAAAAAATATCCTTATCAAATGATGATTCCAGTATGCGAGGAAAAAGAATTTTCTAAATTTCAATAGAACATAATGTATTTACACAATAAGTAAATATTTTTTTACTATGACTATATAAGATAAAAGGTGATGAGCTATGGCAGTATATGTGACTGGTGATATACATGGAGATCCTACCAGGTTAAGTAAAAATAGTTTCTACGAACAAAAGGATTTTTCTAATAACAAAGATGAAAATGTAGTTATTATTCTTGGAGATTTCGGTCTTGTTTGGAATAGAGATAAGGAAAGTAAACAAGAAAAGTACTGGTTAGATTGGCTTAACAAAAAACCGTTTACAACAGTATTTGTAGATGGGAATCATGAAAATCACAAAAGACTTTCAACTTATCCTATAAAAGAATGGCATGGTGGCAAAGTACATGAGATAAGAACCCATGTATTACATCTTATACGAGGAGAAGTATTTACAATTGATGAAACAAAGTTCTTCGCTTTTGGTGGGGCAAGCAGCCATGATATTCAAGATGGCATTCTTGATTGCGATGATTCTAATTGGCAAGAAAAAGCAAAGAAACTTGATAAACAAGGTAAATATATGTATCGTGTTAAGGATTTATCTTGGTGGGAAGAGGAATTGCCAACTGATGAGGAAATGCAGCATGGAATTAATGTATTAAAAGAGAATAACAATATGGTCGATTTTATTATCACCCACAGTCCTTCGACGTCAGAATTATATCGTATGAGTGGTAATAATTTATACGAACCAGATGTCCTTACAAATTATCTAGAAGATATAAAAGTTACGACAAAATATAAAAGGCATTTATTTGGACATATGCATATTAATAAAGCTATTAATGGCAAAGATATTTGCTTATATGAACAAATTGTTAGACTATTATAAGGAAGTGATTAATGAGTATGGATATATTTTGGAGAGAAGGATTAGAGGTGATGAATCATGAAACTTATTATAGATGAAATGTCTAGATGTGTAAGTGAATGTCTTTTGTCAAGAACGGAATGTGGTAGCGATTGGTTTTGTAGTAAATATAGATCTGAGTGCAATATAGACATGTGTGACCTGTTGAAACCAATTACAGATTATGTTCTTGAGGAACGTGTTGCAAAAAATATTACTAAGAGAACTCCGTTGGCAGATATTAGAAGCGAGAGGTGAAGTGAGTTATGAGATTAATTGACGTAGACAAGATCACGAACAAAGATATTTGTACAGCACTTGGAGCTATTAGTGCAAGTTGCTTGCCTGATATTAGACTCATGTTAGATGAGCAGCCAACAGTTAAACCGCAATGTGTTGCAACTATAAATATTAAAAAAGAAGATATTAAAGAAATGATAGATCAGAAATTTGCACAGTTTGTTGAGCTTAATTATGATTTCTTGAAAGAACTGCTTATGGAATATTTTAGAATAGGTGTTGATTGTTATTCTTATAATCTAACAAGAGATAAATCTGCATTTGAGTGTGGAACGGTTACGGTAAATGATTTTGAAGAGTTTAATGAAGAAGTAATTGACGATATTATTGATTTTATAAAAAGTAGGATGTGATGAATTCACTCTTTCATTTGGAGAGTTTAAGGAGAATAAATATATATGAATAAATTAATTTTATTAGTGTTTTGTCATTTGGTTGGTGATTATGTTTTACAAAACGACTTTATTGCAAAGACTAAAGGAAGTAATTGGTATCATTTGTTCGTACATTGTGCGTTGTATTGTTTGCCATTTTACCTTGTTTTTGGAGTAACATGGCAGCTTGGAGTTGTATTTTTGACGCACTGTATTATTGATCCGCTAAAAGCAAGATACAAAAAAATATCATATGTAACTGACCAAGTTTTGCATTATTTTGCATCACTCGTTTACTTTTTATAGAAGAATAAATGGGTAAAGTAAAAAGAAAACAACGACCGCAACCTCCTTGGTGGTGGACATTAGACAATGATAATTGTTGGTTTTGCAAAAACAGAAACAATTGTGGAAGCTGTAAATTATTAAAGGAGCAACGTGCAATCGAAAGAAAGAAACGAGATGAGTAAAACTATGAAACCTGATAGATTTACAATTACAACTAAAAAATTAGATTTTATGAAACTAAATGAAAAGATTCACACTTATAAACTTGAGAACGGATATAAACCATATTTGTTTATGAATGAAGATACAATTGACGAATTAGTAAACATAATTGAACTTTCTTGTGATGGATTAACAGGTGTTCAGTCAAATGGTTTGTGCGGAATGTATTGTGGAATGAAAACCTTTTGTGATAATACAATGCAATTTGGCGATGTAGAAATGAGGTAAGAACATGAGAATTTTGACAAAAGAACAATTGTTAAAAGAGCCTAGTGGAACAGTGTATGCAGAATATGTATCTGATTTCATAAAAGAAGATTTGCATATTAAAGTTGGAAATAATTGTAATTTAAACATAATTCCAACACATGAATATAGCACAGAAAAAGATGCAAACAGACAAACTAATTGGTCTACTGATGATTTGAATATTATTGCAGACTATGACAAGAATCAATTGTTTGCTGTATTTAATAAATCGGAAGTAATGAAAATGATAAATTGTTTATCATGGGCTTTGTCGGGGTGTGATGGCTATTTTGATATGGATGAAGTGTACTGTGAAAGTGGAGTAGTATATAGAGATCCAGAATGGATGCCATACGATTGAGAGGTGAGAATTATGCATTATAAAATACCGTATATAACAGGTTTTATTGATAAGTATATAGTTCCAATAAATCATGATATCGATTTAGATAGTATAAAAATTTACAAAAGAAACAAAGATAGAACATTAGGTGAAATGGTTTATAACTTTAAAGTAGATTATAATTCTACGCCAGCAACAATTTTTGTTGAAGATTCTTTTGGACAAGAATATTTTTTAAAATATTGTTATTTGACAGAATGTACATCATTCAAAAAAAAAATAAAATTAAACTTATAACAGCAAATGGTTATGAAGTTCTTCACTATGAGGATTTTTCAGAAAGGGATATAGAATTGATTATGATGATTGGACTGATCTCCTGAAATATCTAGGATATGAAGTAGAATATAAAGAGATTTCTGATGAAGAGATGGAGGAATTGTAGTAAATGGCAGTAATTGAAGTGTGTGATATTTGCAGAAAAGAAATATCTAAAAGTAATGGAATTACACTAGATTGTTCCGATTGGGATGGATGGGACTATCCTGCAGGAGTGCCTATAAGAACAGAAAGAAATTATAAAGTAAGAATTTGTGGCAAATGTAAAGATAATATTATTAAGTACTGTAAAAGAAATGCGGTGTAAAAGATGAAGAAAATTAAAGGTTTAATATTTGCAACAGGTTTTGTATTGTGCGGATTTGTTATTGGAGCATGTGGAACTTCTGTCGAAGCAAAACAAGATAAACCATTAAAAATATGGTTTGAGAATCAAAATGGAAAGATGGAAACTTATCAGCTTGTAGACGAAGAGACAGGAGTAAATTATATTGTCGTGTCTGGTGAACTTTATCAGAAAGGGATTGGTACTGCAATAACTCCAAGATTAAAGGCTGATGGTAGTTTGTATATGAGCAAATAGCATGAAATGAAATGAAATATGTTTTTCAACTGGAGGTAAATAGCTATAAATAAATTTACAGAATTTCAACAACTAAAGATTCTTCCACGCGATAATCTCTCCAAACATGATTATATCAAACGGCATTTTTATCAAAATAAATTAACAAAAGAACTATATGACAGCGAAGAATTTTCGGATGATCAGCTCTTATATATTTTCAATAATAATACATTAAAAAGACTTGGGTTTCCTCTTAAGCGATGTGGCAAGAAAAGAAAAATGCAGAGGAAAAAACGTATTATTTGCAATCCGGTATTTTTCGATATCGTATACAAAACTATGGAAAAGGGTTGGGAGCAGTATACACTGGCAGGATTGATCGATCCTTCTAAAAATTTTGTTGATTGTAAAGATCTTCATTTGGGAGATAAAAATATGTTTGTAGGAGAAATAAATGGATAAAGAAGTTATTTGCGAAGTATTATCTCGTCTGATTGGTTATACGATGCCATGCGGAGATAAAGACGTAGATACAGTGCGTAGGATTAATAATTATAATCTTGTCTATGTTACAAAACAATGTGTTGAAACATTAATTGAGAATGCTGCTTATCAAAATGATATTGGTGAAGATTCTAGAAGTGCATTAGAAATGATTCATAATATGACTAAAGCAAAAGGGGGAATAAGCGTGTGAGTCAGATTATTACATATTTAAAGTGTGATCACTGTGGTAAAGAATATAAAGATACTTATGTCAGTTTTGGACATCCAGAGAAAGATCTTGTATGGAAATGGAAATGTGATGGCTGCAAACATGTTAATGAAAAACTAATTAAAGCTTGGCCACATAAAGAGATTGATTTTATAGCATTAAAAAACTTGGATTTAAATAAAGAGGAAATATAGAACAAATGATTAGAGGTGAAATAAATCGGTAGATTATGAAGGTAATGAATTAAAAATTGGAGATAAAGTAGTTTATGTTCATGGAAAGAATTCTGATGCTTGCTTAGAAACTGGATATATTACTAAGTTTTATAAAAACTATTTTGGTAAAGATGAGTGCAGTGTTGGAAGTGCTGCGCATATTCTTAGTCATAGAATCATGAAGCTTGGAGAATAAAAAGATTGAAGAAATCAGAGTTAAATTGGCACAAAAACGCCTTAAACAAAAAGTATAAAGTTACTTTCGAAGTTTATAAAGGATGTGAAGAAAATATTGTTGGAACATTATTAAATTATAATTCTGGTAATCTTGATTTGTACAACGAAGAAAAAGGTGAATTATATCATATTCCATTTTCGGGATTAAAATGGCTTTTGCCTGTAAAGGATAAAAACAAAATAAATTCTTAGAGCGTTTCTGCTCAAAAATTTCCAATTGGACAAGAGAATAATATATTAGACGGTTGCAAACGTCTTGTTATGAAATTACAAGTAGAATGCTATTGCATTCTACACAAGTATTCTGAAAGAAAAATCAATTAGATAGTTGGCGTGGGTTTCGTCAGTTGAATTTAAACTTCAAAAATACCACAAATTACAGAATTTGACGATTTATAACCGTGTTAATTTGTATGGTAAAAAAACCTAAGCGTGGTATATGTCTCAGATAGGAGAAGATTTATAACCGTGTTAATTTGAGGAGACATAATGAAAGCAAGTAGAGTAGAACAACATAGAATGAAAAAGAATAATAAATTTTATCCAATCATAGACGAACTATGTTGGAAATCAAAAAATTTATATAACTATGGGAATTATATTATCCGACAGGAGTTTATAAAAACTTCAAAACAAAAGGAACAAGGGCTAATAGAAAATGCTCATTGGATTACATACAATGAATTATTTCGTTTATGTAAAGATTCAGATTCTTATAAAAACATTGGAAGTAACGTTGGACAAGCAACATTAAGGAAACTAGATAAAAATTGGAAATCATTTTTTAAATCAATAAAAGATTATTCTAAAAATCCATCTAAATATCTTGGCAGACCTAAACTACCAAAATATCTTTCCAAAGAAAACGGAAGATTTGAATTAGGTATTGACAATATAAAATTTAGAATCATAGACGAATATATCTATTTTTCGTGGAAACCTCTTAAAATCATGAACAATGTCTTTCGAACAAAGATTCCAAATACATCAAAACTAATACAGATACGTTTTGTTCCAAAAAATAATGAGTACATTATGGAAGTCGTCTATGAGATAGATGTTTCTGACACAGAGAATATAATTTCTGAAAGAATTTCTGCAATTGATTTGGGCGTAGACAACTTAATGACTATAACAACGAACTGTGGCATAAATCCAATAGTAATAAATGGTAAGCCATTAAAATCATTTAATCAATATTATAATAAGAAAATTTCAGAAATGAGATCAAATTTAAAATTAAGAAATGATAATGATTGGTCTAACGAAATGCAAAGATTTACAACCAAAAGAAATAACAAAGTAAATGATTATATTCAAAAAGCAACGAAGATGGTAATAGATTTTTGTAAGAACAATAATATTGACACGCTTGTTTATGGTTATAACTCTGGATGGAAACAAGAAACCAACATGGGTAAAAGTGTAAACCAAAAATTTGTATCTATTCCATATTTGAGTATTATACAGAGGCTTGAATATAAATGTGAAAATGCAGGAATAAAATTTATCAAGACAGATGAAAGTTACACAAGTGGAACGTCTTTTCTTGATGATGAAAAGCCAATTAAAAACAACTATGATAAAAGCAGAAGAGTTTACAGAGGATTGTTTCAAAGTAATAAAGGAGAATATATTAATGCAGACGTAAATGGAAGCTATCAAATAATGAAAAAAGTATTCCCAAACATATTTATGAATGGGATAGTGGGTGCAGGTTCACATCCTGTAGTTGTAAATATACCACTACAAACAGCTAATAATATTTAAAGCTGATGAATTTGAATTTTCATTAGATTAAAACAAGGAGTATGAGATTTGCTGCAGCATAAATCATGGTTTGCTCCAATAAAAAATGATAGAAATTAATAAACTATACAACGATGATTGTCTACATAAAATGCAGTTTATTGATGATAAGTCAATAGATGCAATTATAACAGATCTTCCATATGGGCAAACTTCACGAAATAAATGGGATTCAGTTATTCCATTTAAACCATTATGGGATCATTATGAAAGAATTATTAAAGATAATGGCGCAATTATCTTATTTGCTAATGGTATGTTCACAGCAGATTTAATGGAAAGTAATAAAAAGCTTTGGAAATATAATCTTATTTGGGAAAAGACACAACCGACAGGATTTCTAAATGCTAAAAGAATGCCTCTACGTTCTCATGAGGATATCTGTATTTTCTATAAAAAACTTCCAACTTACAATCCACAAATGACAGATGGGCATAAAATAAAAGTGAGTAAAGCATCGCATCATGTAACTGCCAAAGATACTACAAATTATGGTGAGAGTGGCTGGACTGATTATGATTCTACTAAAAGGTATCCGAAATCTATATGGACTTTTGCAAAAGATACTCAGAAATCGGCATGTCATAGTACGCAAAAACCAGTTGCTCTGATTGAAGAGCTAATCAAAACATATACCAATCCTGGAGATCTTATTTTAGATTCGTGTGCCGGAAGTATGACAACAGCAATTGCAGCGATAAACACTAATAGAAATTATATTTGTATTGAAAAAGATGAAGACATTTTTAAAGTTGGTCAAAAAAGAGTTTATGAACGATATATAAATCAAAATATGTTAGCAAGTGCAACATAAAATTAAAGAAAGGAGTATGAGATTTGTGCGCACATTAAAGAATTCTTTACTCTTAGTAGTTACTATTGAAATACATGGGATCAAAATCTCGAATATCGAAATATATAATTCCGATTATTCAACAGAGAATAAAAGATTATGATATAAAAACGTACATAGAACCGTTCTGTGGTGGATGTAATATTATTGATAAGATTCAATGTGATACAAAGATTGCATCTGATAATCATAAATATCTTATAGAAATGTTCAAGAATCTAAATCAGATTCAAATACTTCCAGAATTTATTACAAAAGAACACTATTCAAATGTAAGAGAATGTTTTAATAAAGGTTTAACTACCTATCCATATTGGTATATTGGAGCTATTGGTTTTCTTGCAAGCTACAATGGACGTTTCTTCGATGGCGGATACTCTGGTATTGTGCATACAAAAGCCGGAACTGAAAGAAATTATTATGATGAAGCAAGAAGAAATTTATTAGAGCAAATTCCACAATTAAAAAACATTCAATTCCAATGCGGAGATTATGAAGAATTGTATTCCGATAAAATTGATTGTCTGTTGTACTGTGATATTCCATATTACGGAGTAAAACAATATGGTACAAGCAAAAACTTTGATTATGATAGATTTTGGAATTGGGCTGAAAAAATGAGCGAAAAGAATATTGTTCTGGTTAGTGAACATAAAGCACCTTTAGGATGGGATTGTATTTGGAAACAAGAAGTAGAAAGAACAATTGATAATAACAAGCGTGTAAAAGCAGTAGAAAAATTATTTGAGATAAGAGAATAAGAGAATGAGAAATATGAAATGTGATAATAAGTGTAAAAACTGTATGAAAGACGCACCATACAAATTTTGTTGCAAGTTTGAATGCGGTCAACATGAATTTTGTAAATTGTGTAAATATAACAGCAATAAGTAATAAAATACATTAGTCTTGATCAAACTAATGAACCACTAATGCGGTGAAAAGAACTGAAAGCCTGAGATGGTGAAAAGGTAAAGGTGAAGGCTGTTGATAACACTTCAGTCAACCTATGAGTGTATGAGTTGAACCTGTGCATTCAGAATATAATACTCAGGAACAAACCGCAACCCTCACGCAGTCAGGGACAAGGATGCTCTCATGAAGTACGGAAATGAACGTGCTTCTAATTATGAAATTTTGGTTTCATTTATCTTTACTATTATAATCAAAATAAGGTAATACACTGAGGAATCGACTATGGAAGAAATTATTGAAAAATTAAAAGAATGGGTCAATAAAAACTATGATCCATATGCATGTGGATTTACACCACAGCGTTCAGAAGGAAATTATTATGATTGTTTCTTTGATGGAGAATCTTGTGGCACATCGTATGCTGCATATGAAGTAGGACAAATCTTAGGTTTGGAGCTTACTACACCAGAAGATGACGGAGAGAATAATGAATACTAATTGTTGCATGAATGAGTATGTATGTGGTGGGATTACCATGGTAGACCCAAAATCAAAGAAAAAAATATGTTTCTTTAATGACATACAAGAGATTAATATGACACGAAATACAGTCGAACAATGTCATGATTATATAAGGTATAAACCAATCATTACAAAAGATGAAAGAACTCTTTCGTTTTCAGCAAATACATCAAAGATCAATCCAGCAATTCTTGGCGCTGATCTTTCTAAGACGCCAGATCAAGTTAATATTTTGTATGTCAAGAAAATCCAAGCAAGAAAACATCATAAGAAGAGAATTAATAAAAAATGGCTTAAACGTTATGGGTATAAAGAGCAGTTATTCAATTTAGGACGATGGAATTGTAAATCAACTGATCAATTTGGTGAAGAATATAAATTTACAAGAAAGGTAATAGATGATGCTAATTCCGACAGTACCAGCAAAAGAATTTGAAAAATTCGGATTTAAAAAATGTAAAGGAATGCAAAAAGATACAGAGTGTTATTATCTTTGTGTAGCACGAGGGTCTAAGATGCTATTTGTTAGTAATATATATTTTGGAGTAAATGATTGGATAAAGGACGATCCAAGAATCCATAAAAATGCCAATTGCAGATATAGCGATAAAAGAGATTATCTTGATATTGTTTATGAATTAATTAAAGAAGGTATGTTAAAAAGCAATTTTTATAAGAGGTAAAACCATGAAAAACAAATTACTAATATTTTTGTGTGTCAGTATTTTACTATCATTTTCAGGATGTAGAGTAGAATCAGCACAAGTAAATGTAAAAACGAACGATACTGTAACAGTAAAATCTCCTGGAACCGATAATTTAATTAACATTGGTGGATATTTATATTATGATAGTACAACAAAAATCGTGTATTTTTGGAACGGATCAATTGGATATAATCGAGCTTCAACAACACCATCACCATATTTTGCGCCAAATGGTCTTCCATATAAGTATGAACCAGAAACAAATACATTTGTAGAAATCACAGAATAGTCGAGAGGAAAGAAAATATGAGAGATCCAAATAGATTATATAATTTTTATAATGAAGTAACAAGATTACACATGACATATAGACCAGATTGGAGAATTGGTCAATTTTGTGATAGTTTTAAAAAATGGCTAGAAGTATTTAAAGGTGTTGACATGTTTTTTCCAGAAGAGGATGAACTGCTTGAATATCTAAAAGAATTTTGTGGGGAGAAATCGGTAAATGGATAAAATTGAACGAATGAAAGAACTGATTCATGATCTGAATAGGGCATCAGATTCTTATTATGGATCAGGAACAACACTTATGAGTGACGCCGAATTTGATTCAAAGTTACTTGAATTAAAACAATTAGAAGAAGAAACAAATACAGTATTTCCAAACAGCCCAGTCAATAGAGTTGGCGGAGCAGTACTAAAATCACTTATCAAAGTAAAACATGAGACTCCTATGTTAAGTTTGGACAAATGCCACTCAGTGGAAGAAATTAAAAAATTTGCAGCAGGATACGATGTTGTAGCTTCTATTAAACTTGATGGCATTAGTTGTAGATTGATTTATCAAAATGGTGAATTAGTTGGGGCGGAATCTCGTGGCAATGGTGCAGAAGGAAATGATATTTTACAGCATGTAAAACAGTTCATGAATATTCCACTACGTATTAATAAAAAGGGCAAATATGTTATCGATGGTGAAGCTTTAATCAAGCTTGATGACTTTGAAGAGATCAATAAAAACGGAGAATATAAAAACAGTCGTAATCTTACTGCAGGAACACTTTCAAGTTTGGATACATCAGTCGTCAAAGACAGAAAGCTAAGTTGGTATGCTTGGGAAGTAGTATCAGAAGAAACAGATCCTATTCTGGTAGTTGAGTATGATAGTTTTTATTTTAAATTATTAGAAGCTGAAAAGTTAGGATTTAATATTGTTCCTTGTGAATTATTAAAGCTGAAACATTATAAAGACGAAGAGATTCAGAATAAGATTGATAATTTTATTAGTCTTGCTGCTGAAAAACATCTTCCTCAAGACGGAGTTGTATTTAAATTTGAAGATGTAGAATACGGTAAATCTCTTGGCAGTACAGAACATCACAACCGGAATGGTGTCGCGTTTAAAGTAAAAAACGATTCCGTAGAAACTACATTGAAAGATATCGAATTCACAATGGGCAAGACGGGTGTTTTAACACCGACTGCAGTATTTGAACCTGTGGAAATTGAAGGTAGTACTGTAGAAAGAGCTTCTTTGCATAACATTTCTGTAATGAGAGAATTAATGCCGCATCCATTTAAAGGTCAAAAAATCGGTGTATTTAAGGCGAATCTCATAATTCCGCAGTTACGTTGGGCAGAAGAATTTGTATCAGATGGATTCGAAGAAGATATGAAAAAATCTTTTATCCATGTACCAAATAGGTGTCCAGTATGCGGCGAGTCAACACAGATCATTAAAGAAAACGATTCAGAAGTCCTATGGTGTATAAATCCTGAATGCAAGGGTAAACTTCTTGGTAAACTAACTCATGCAGTCAGTAGAAATGCTCTAAATATTGATGGTTTATCTGAAGCAACAATTCAAAAATTCATTTCTTTAGGATGGTTAAATTCTATCCAAGATATCTATTATCTAAATACACATGAAAAACAAATGAAAACTCTTGATGGGTTTGGTTCGAAATCAGTTTCTAAATTATTCCAATCAATTGAAAAAAGTAGAAATACAACGTTAGATCGGTTCCTTTATGCGCTCTCAATTCCCCTTGTTGGCAAAACAGCAAGCAAAGCTATTGCCGAGGCGGAAGATTATCAATTCGAATCTTTTATGCGTGATATGACGCATCCAGGAGCAAATTTCTTCTCTCATATTCCTGGCATTGGCGATTCTATTATTAACTCACTCGATGAATATTTCAATAGAGAATGTAGTAACGTGTGGGAGCTTGGCAAAGAATTTACATTTGAAACACCAAAGAAAGTATCTCTCAGTATAAACAGTGGAAAAGATTTAACGGGACAAACATTTGTTGTTACCGGTAGTTTAAAACATTTCGAAAATCGAGATGTGCTTAAAGAGAAGATTGAATCATTGGGTGGAAAAGTATCTGGTTCGATTTCGAAAAAGGTTACTGCATTGATCAATAATGATGTTAATTCTACGTCAAGTAAAAATACGAAAGCAAAGAGCCTTGGTGTAAAAATTATGAGTGAAGATGAATTCCTAGAATACATCAGCTAAGAAAGAAGGTGAAAAATATGAATGATCGCAAAATTAAAATCTGTCTTAAAACAGTAAACAATGCAAGCTTATTCGTAGCTAAATGTGGAGAATATAAAGATTGGGATATCAATTATATTCACGGAAGACTTGTTCTTGATGCTAAATCTCTGATGGGCGTACTAAGCGTTGCGATTGACGCACCTGCGTATGTAGAGATTTTAACAGATGATGAAAAGGTTCTTGAAAGTTTTAACAATGATATGAAATTATGGGAGGTATAAAAATGGGAACAATTACAATTTTACCAGAAACACCAAAAGATCCGCTTGCACTAATTGGCAGAAGGGCTGGCATTTGTTGGAATGCTGATATTACAAACGAAGAAAAAAATATCAAACGAGGTATTGATTGTATTAAATCAGGACATGGAAGAACACTTGAATTTGTAGATGTTCATATGATTATTGATGGATTTTCTGCGAGGGTTATGCGCGAATATTATCGTCATGTCGGCGGTATGACACCATATTTACAGGCATCTACTAGATATATCAATTATAAAGACTTTGATATTATTGTACCAAAATCAGTCAAAAAAGATACAGATGCTTTGGTTGAATTTAACGCAACTACTCGTCAGCTTAGAGATTCACTCGTCAAGCTTCAAAATATGGGGGTACCAAATGAGGATGCAGCAAATCTTCTTCCACTTGGTATGACGACAAAATGTGTAGAAAAACGTAATCTCAGAAATCTGATGGATATGAGCCATGTAAGAAAATGTAGTCGTGCATATTGGGAATTTAGACAAGAACTATTTCCTGCTATTGAGAATGCATTAAAAGATTATTCTGAACAATGGGTATGGATTGTGGATGAACTATTTAAGCCAAAATGTGAAGTGATGGGATATTGCGATGAAACAAAATCATGTGGAAGAAAACCAAAACGAGAGGAGTGATTCCTTTTGCACACACTATATTGTATCCTTGGTAGAACTTCTTCTGGCAAATCCTCTATTGCCAAAGAAGCTGCTAAGAAATTAAATATGACGGTTCTTAAGTCTTATACAACAAGATCTATGCGACCAGGCGAAACAGTTGATAATTCAGATCATATTTTTATTTCACCTGATGACGTTGAAAAATATAAACCAAACATGGTGGCATATACAGATCGAGTTGGATATTGCAGTTTTGCAACAAAAGAGCAAATCTTAAATTCTAATTTCTATATCATTGATCCAGTCGGATTATATACACTTAAACTCAAAACCCGAGATATGGATATTCGCTTGGTATCTATCTATATTACAACCCCATATACAACTGCAGAAGAACGTGCAAAGAAACGTGGTGACTATGATTCTTGGAAACGGAATTATGCTGCAGAAAATGATTCGTTCAGCAATTTTGAAAAATCTAATCTAATTGATTATCGTATTCTCAATGACGGATCATTGGAAACTTCTGTAGAAAAAATGATAAACATTATTCGAAAGGATTGGAACAAAAACAATGTATAGACCAGATATTAAAACGATCTATATTGACTTTGATAATACCTTAGTGGACACGATCAAAACGATTGTGTCCATGTATAACGAAGATTTTGAATATTATAAGAGGTTTCATCATGTAAATTGGTGGGAAATCGATTCTTATGATTTTAAAGAATTAACATGTGCATCGAAAGAATATATTGATACGTATTTCAATACTCCTCGGTTCTTTGAAGAGGTAGAATTTATGCCAGGAGCACATGAAATTATTGATAAGATTGGTGAAGTTTATAACGTAAAAATTGTCAGCATGGGTTATTCACCTAATCTTAAACAGAAAAAAGGATGGATTAATCGGTATCTTTTTAACTGTGAATTTATTAGCGTAAATATGAAAAAATACAAAGATAAATCACATATAGATATGAGCGATGGCATTCTTATTGATGATTCAGTACACATGTTAGAAACAAGTAATGCTCAAGAAAAATATTGTTTTGGAGACATTTATAGTTGGAATCAAGATTGGGCTGGAAAGAGGTTAATGAATTGGACGGATATTGCACATTTATTATTATGAAAGGAAAAAAATTAGACATTGTATATTGGAACAAGCGGCGAGCTATGCCGTACACTAAAACAAATTGGAGATGATTTTATTACTGTAGAAATCGAAGGACAAGACAGAGAATATATCATTGAAGCTGTAACAAGACAATCAAATTACAGTGAATCGCCTTGTAGCCATATCTGTATTAAATGCAGAGATGGTGGTCAAGGATATATCAAGCGCTAAAGGAGAAATTTGTTATGAATGTATTGAGTTTTCTTATCGGAATGGTGATAGGCAGTGGTGTTGGAATTTTTGTCACATCATTATGCATAGTATCAAAAATGGCGGATGAACAATCAGCACAAGACTGTGATGGTATTCATTGTAGATACGCGAAAGAAGAGGAGGAGTCTAAGGAATGAAGGTAGTAAAACGTGATGGGCGAAGTGTTGTTTTTGATAGAGATAAGATCAAAAATGCAGTATTAAAAGCATTTGAAGAAGTTGATGGTGAAATTACACAAGAATCCAAAAACAAATCTTCTGATATCGCTTCGTATATTGCCAATCAAGAAAAAGAAGAACTTTCTGTAGAAGAAATTCAGGATATGGTTGAAGAAAAACTTATGCAGAGTCGTCGAAAAGATGTAGCAAAAGCTTTCATTTTATATCGAAATGACCGTACAAGAATCCGTGAGAATAAAACACAATTAATGAAAGATATCACGGAAAAACTTATGGCAACAAACGTCCAAAACCAAAATGCCAATATCGACGAAAAATCTTTTGGTGGAAGAGTTGGGGAAGCCAGCGATGTTGTGTTAAAGAAATATGCACTAGACAATTGTATGTCCAAGATGGCACGAGAAAATCATTTAAATAATGAGGTTTATATCCACGATTTAAATTCTTATGCAACTGGAATGCACAACTGTTTAAGTATTCCGTTTGATAAATTATTAAAAAATGGATTTAATACTCGCCAAACAGATGTAAGACCAGCACAATCAATTAATACAGCATTTCAGCTCCTAGCTGTTATTTTTCAGCTACAAAGCCTACAAGAGTTTGGTGGAGTATCATCTACTCATTTAGATTGGACAATGGTTCCATACGTAAGGAAAAGTTTTTATAAACATTATGTAGATGGCCTTAGATACGTTGAAGCAAAAGATGAGCAGTATATTCAACAATATGTCTATGATATTATTAATGACCCTGAATGCTTTACAGAAGAACAATCTATTGATTCAAGCTGGTGGAAAGAAAATAATAAAGCATATACATACGCTCTTGACATGACCAAGAAAGAAGTTTATCAGGCAGCAGAAGGTATGTATCATAATTTAAATACATTACAAAGTAGATCAGGAAATCAGTTACCATTTACGTCAATTAATTACGGAACATGTACTGAGCCTGAAGGACGTATGGTGACAAAAGCTATTCTCGATGTGTCTATCAAAGGAATTGGTAAGTTACATAAGACGTCTATTTTCCCATGTGGGATTTTTCAATGTATGAAAGGTGTAAACCGTAAACCAGGCGATCCTAATTATGATTTATTCCAACTTGCACTTAAATCGACAGCAAAGCGTTTATATCCAAACTATGCTAATGTTGATTGGTCTGGTAACGCTGGATATGATGTAAATGATCCAAAAACATATTTTTCAACAATGGGATGTCGTACTGCTAATGGATGGGACATTAATGGAATGGGACAAACTAAAGATGGAAGAGGAAATATTTGTCCTGTAACAATTATTTTGCCAACACTAGCAATGGAAGCAATTGATTTAGTATGGGATAAGATTCCAGAAGAATCTAAAAATTTTATTACTGTATCAAAATATGATTGGTGTAAAAATGAAATTGTAGTAGAAGAATTTATGAGTATTCTTGATAGAAAAATTCATGAAGCAAAAGATATGCTACTTGAAAGATTTGAATGGATTTGTTCACAATCACCAGATTCTGCTAAATTTATGTACGAAAATGGCGTAATGGAAGGTTATATTCCAGAAGAAGGTATTCGATCAGCATTAAAACATGGAACTTTAGCAGTCGGACAATTAGGACTTGCTGAAGCACTTCAAATTTTAATCGGTCGCAATCAGACTACAAGTAGAGGCATGGAACTTGCGAAAAGAATTGAATCGCTATTTAAAACGAGATGCAATGAATTTAAACAGCAATATAAGCTTAATTTTGGCGTATATTTCTCCCCATCAGAAAATTTATGTCACACCGCACTGAAGAAATTCAAGGACAAATATGGTGTTATTAAAAATGTTTCTGATAAAGAGTTCTTTACAAATTCAATGCATGTTCCAGTATGGGAAAAAGTAAATCCATTTGAGAAAATTGATATTGAATCTCAATTAACAGGATACAGCTCTGCAGGTTGTATTACATATGTCGAACTCGAATCTACAGTAGACCATAATCTTGAAGCATTGGAAGATATCGTAAATTACGCAATGGATCATGATATTCCGTATTTTGCAGTTAATGTTCCAAATGATATGTGTACAAACTGCGGGCATACAGGAGAAATTGGAAATGAATGCCCTGTATGCGGTTGTACAAATATTCGAAGATTAAGAAGAGTAACAGGCTATCTCACAGGAGACTACAAGACTGCATTCAATATCGGGAAACAGCAAGAAGTAGAGTTAAGAACTAAACATTCAGGTACAAAAAAGGAGCTTTAACTTATGAATTATGCAGAAGTTTTAGATTGTGATGTTGTAAATGGTAAACAAGTTGGAATTTCATTTTTCGCACAGGGGTGTCCATCACCCCATTGCGAAGGATGCTTTAATTCTATAGCTTGGGATTTTTCTGGCGGAAAAGAGTTTGGTGAAAAACAAATCGAACATTTTCTTTCATTGGCAGGAAGAGAATATATTAAACGTATCAGTATTCTTGGCGGTGAACCACTTTGTCAACAAAATGTGAATGATATTATGACACTTGCAAAAAAATGTAAAGAAGCATATCCTGATAAGCAAATTTGGCTATGGACAGGATATTCGTTTAAGGACGTTTCTAATTATCCAATCTTAAAATATCTCGATTACATAATCGATGGAAAATTTCTTAAAGATCAAAAAGATCTTTCTATCGCGTTTCGCGGAAGCAAAAATCAAAAAATCTGGGAAAAACAAAATGATGGAACATGGCAAGATAGAACGGAGGAATTCCTATAACAAATGACACAACAACTACATAAAAACGACATTTTATACTACGCCAGAATTATGCCAACATTAGGCTTATACGATGTATACGATCTTAAAATTCGTACTATTGATGAAGAAAACAGATGGTTCTGTGGCATGGAAAAACGTACTAAAATAGCATATCTTTTCAGCTATGATAATATTGGCAAGACGATTTTCTTTGATCGAAAAGAAGCTCTTAAAGTAGTTAAACAAGCTGAAAAGAATAAAATCTCAGTTAGCAGCGAAACACTTTATGAAGAATATTAGGAGGTGATATTACGCCAAGTCCACTAATGAAATACAAAGGTACATATCGTCTTATGGCAAATCTAGATCATGATACCAATGATTTTCCACGAGACGATAAAGGAAATCTTGATACAGATGATATCTATATCAAGTGTCAATATGGTAATCAAATATATTACTATGGCAGAAATGACCTTGTTGCATACATTCCATCAATTGGAAGAGGTCATAACATTCTCAGAACAATTGCGTTAGATAAACTTCAAATTGAAGATAAAATACCATACGAAGAACTTTTTCCTCAACTATTATCCGAAGGAACAGTAAAACATATCATGGAAAATGATGAAGAAATTGAATTTCATTTTCATCCAAAAGACCTTTCTTATATTGCAACACTTCTGAAGGCATCCACATATGGAGCAGATATTTCACCATTCTCAACCAGGAATCTCCCAAAGCAAAAATATGAAATACCAGAATCTGATCTTGAACAGTATAAACAGGTTGTAAAAGATGTCCCAAAAGATAAATTTCTTATTATATCTCGTGCTACATCCAACTACATCTTTGAGCGTATGCAGAAAATGAAACAATATAAGCCTGAGCCAATTAAAAAACTGATGCGTAAAAAGATGCTTAAGGGTAAGGAATTTATCCATTCTGAGGAACAATGGGATGATTTCCTCAAGTATCTAAGTAAGGAGGTATCTATATGCTTGACTTAAACAATTATCAATTAGTAGCGGATCTCTCCAATAGTAAGCTCAGAAAAAATGGATTTTCCTTTGGCTGTTATAGAAGAAATGTATATAAAGATACGATTGAGTTTCGTCTATATATTGATCTTGAGGAACAGGATGTATTCTATCAAGTGTTCGACTCAGACCATAATCAGCTTTATGTTCCTTATTACAACAGAGAATATGGTAATAACAAGATCGTAAAAGAGATTGATAGAAAAATTAATCGTATCATAAAAACTATGATGAACCAAAAAATCCTAAAGAAAACAAAAGAAGAGGAGAAAAATACTATGGATACAGAAACAATTAAAATTAAATACTTTGCAGATATCGAACCAATCGTACCTATTCAAAATGGTGATTGGATTGACCTAAGAGCTGCAGAAGACGTACATCTCAAAAAAGGTGAATTTAGACTTATTTCTCTTGGCGTTGGAATGAAACTTCCTGATGGATATGAAGCGCACATTGCACCTAGAAGCAGTACATATAAGAATTTTAAGATTATGCAATGTAACTCGATTGGGATCGTTGATAACTCTTACAGTGGGCCACAGGACTGTTGGAAATATCCAGCAATTGCTATGGAAGATACAGTTATCCATAAAAACGATCGTATCTGTCAGTTCCGTATCATGAAGAAACAGCCAGAAATTCATTTCGAAACTGTTAAAGAGCTAAGTGGCAAAAGTCGTGGTGGTTTTGGAAGTACAGGTAAAAACTAATATGGACGACGATCTACAATACAGAGAAGAAAATTGGGCATGGGATGCTCAATGTGCAGCGGTGGATGAGAGAATATTAACTTGTCCACGCTGCGGATCAATTATGCTTCCTCAGTTCCAAAGATATGAATATATGGGAGCTGGATGGGAAGAATGGTATGAATGTACCAATACCTCATGTGGGTATTGTTGCAAAATATAAATTATACAAAGGAGAACAAAACAATGAAACTACAAAAACAAATCATTCTTGACAACGTTGATAAAGTAAAAGCGTTTGTTATGACAGTCAGCAAATATCCTGGAGATGCAACACTTGTATCTGGAAGATATGTTGTTGATGCAAAATCCATTATGGGTATCTTCAGCCTTGCTCTAAATCAGCCAATTGATTTTACCTATGAAGGTGAACTAGTAGCAGAGCTTGCGAAAGAAGTCCAAGTATACGAAAGTCAGGAGGTCTAAACCATTGAATAATTTTAAGAAAAAACTAACAACTACTGTAACTCTATTAACCGTTCTACTCACACCTACCATTGCCAATGCAGCTACAAAATATGTCAAGCCAACCATTGGGCTGAACTATCGAACAGGTGATTCTGTTGAGTCTCAGAAGATTGGTGCTCTTCCATATGGAGCATCAGTAGAGGTGCTTGACATCACAGATGGCAACTGGGCAAAAGTACAGATTGGCGATGATGTATTCTATATGTCAAATGAATATCTTTCTGATACCTCACTTATCGCAGAGCCTATTCAACAGGCTGAACCAATTGAGACGGAATCCGTAGAGACAACTTCTTATTCCTGTTACAGTCTTGGTACATATCGAATCACTCATTACTGCGGATGTGCAAACTGCAATGGTTCCTGGGCTGGCAATCCAACGGCATCTGGTTCATATCCTGTAGCTGGTAGAACAATTGCCATGGCTGATTTACCGTTTGGAACTAAAGTAGAAATTAACGGTCAGATCTACACTGTAGAAGATCGTGGAGTTCCGAGCGGATGCGTTGATATTTATGTTGACAGCCATTCAGAAGCTCTTAACTCTGGCATGTATTATGCAGAAGTTAGAGTAGTGGGATAGTTGACATAGAGAAAATCTGAGGTTATAATATCCCCAACAAGGTTTTCTCTATGTCCCAGGGCAATCCAGTTGATCCTCAAAAGGGCAAAGTCACTGATCCTCTAG
>OLSF01000433.1_pt1 | contig 43296 bp, 35 predicted proteins | sample 1672301 | NCBI WGS metagenome assembly OLSF01 (sample SAMEA3136669, study PRJEB25190) | human gut metagenome | biome: human gut; feature: human-associated habitat; material: faeces | place: Austria | collected 2013
CGAAAATTCAATTATTAAACAGGCTAAAGAACTTGGTATGCAGTTTCCGGAAAAAACACCGGATACACTGATACAACCGTCAGCTGCGCCTTCACAGGTGGCGACGGGACAAGCAGTGGCAGTACAGTCTAAAAAACCAGTTCGTACGAAAACACCGGATTCTACGGCTGCACAGAAAGCAACAAAAGAGCCAAAAGAAACACAGAAACCAAGTGGGAAAACACGTTCCTTTACAGTGCGGAGCGGTCTTTTGTCAAGTTCTGTTTCCCGTGAATTAAAAGAGGCTGGTTTTATTAAGGATGCCGATAAATTTGACCATTATTTAGAAAAAAGCGGTTTGGCAAAAAAATTAATTGCCGGCGATTATAAAATACCGGTTGGCGCATCGCAGGAAGAAGTTGCGCGGATTATTACCGGTGGAAAATAATACTTGCAATTTTGTTCGGTTTATGATATTATAAATCGGATTGAAAAAATCACATTCGCCGATTTTTGCTATGGTGCTGTCTTTTTTTGCGAAGACAGTGTAACAAAAAGAAGAAGCGGATGGAAGAAAAAACCAAATGGAGGTACGAAATAATGAGTGTTATTTCAATGAAACAGTTACTGGAAGCAGGTGTTCATTTTGGACATCAGACAAGAAGATGGAACCCTAAAATGGCTGAGTACATCTACACAGAGAGAAATGGTATTTATATCATTGATCTTCAGAAATCTGTAGGTAAAGTAGATGAAGCTTACAATGCAGTAAAAGATATTGCAGCAGAAGGTGGCAAAATCCTTTTCGTAGGTACCAAAAAACAGGCTCAGGATTCTATTAAAGCAGAAGCAGAGCGCTGCGGTATGTACTATGTAAACGAGAGATGGCTCGGTGGTATGCTTACAAACTTCGAGACAATCCAGACTCGTATTAAGAGATTAAAAGCAATCGAGAAAATGTCAGAAGATGGAACTTTCGATGTTCTGCCTAAGAAAGAGGTTATTAACCTTAAGAAAGAATGGGCAAAACTTGAGAAGAATCTTGGCGGTATCAAAGACATGAAAGATATCCCGGATGCAATCTTTGTAGTAGATCCGAAAAAAGAGAGAATTTGTATTCAGGAAGCACACATCCTTGGTATTCCTTTGATTGGTATTGTAGATACAAACTGTGATCCGGAAGAACTTGATTACGTAATTCCTGGTAACGACGATGCAATTCGTGCCGTTAAATTGATTGTTTCTAAGATGGCAGACGCTGTTATTGAGGCAAATCAGGGCGAGTCTTTGGCAGAAGAGACAGAAGAAGCATCTGAGGCAGAAGCAGAGTAAGAAAGAGAAAGGTAGGATTTAAAAATGGCTATTTCAGCATCAATGGTAAAAGAGTTAAGAGAAAAAACAGGTGCCGGCATGATGGATTGTAAGAAGGCACTTACAAATACAGATGGTGATATGGACAAGGCTGTTGAATGGCTTCGCGAGAATGGTCTTGCAAAGGCAGAGAAAAAAGCCGGACGTATCGCTGCTGAGGGTATTGTTAAGACAAACATCAGTGAAGATGGCAAGAAAGCCGCTATCGTTGAAGTAAACAGCGAGACTGACTTTGTAGCAAAGAATGAAAAATTCCAGGATTTCGTTGCTGCTGTAGCAGATCAGGTAAATGCTTCCTCTGCTGCTGATATCGATGCCTTTTTGGCTGAGCCATGGGCTGGCGATTCTTCTAAGACAGTAAAAGAAGAGCTTGCTTCTATGGTTGCTACCATCGGTGAGAACATGAATATCCGTCGTTTTGAGAAAGTAACCTGCGACAATGGTATTGTTGTTGATTACATTCACGCTGGCGGTAAAATTGGTGTTTTGATTGCTGCTGAGACAGATAACACCGGAGCAGAAGTAGTTGAGTGCTTGAAAAACGTAGCAATGCAGATTGCTGCTATGAATCCTCAGTATCTTTCATCCGATGATGTATCCGATGAATACAAAGAGAGAGAAAAAGCAGTTCTTCTTGCTCAGGCGAAAAACGACCCTAAGAATGCAAACAAACCGGATAACATCATTGAGAAAATGATTATCGGACGTTTGAACAAAGAGTTGAAAGAAGTATGTCTGACCGAACAGGTTTATGTAAAGGCTGAGAACAAAGAGACTGTTGCTAAGTATGTAGAATCTGTTGCAAAAGCAGTTGGATGCAATCTGAAACTTAAGAGTTTCGTTCGTTTCGAGACCGGTGAAGGTCTTGAGAAGAAAGAAGAAGACTTTGCGGCAGAAGTTGCCGCTCAGATGGGCAACTAATCTTAATTGTTTTATTGAATGATAAGACATCATTACTTATAGAGAATATAGGTAATGATGTCTTTTTGTTTTCTGAATTACAGGAAACAAAAAACATCCACCAATCATTGAACTATTCCGGTAAATATGCTACAATTTATGTATCATACATTATAAATGAGGGGCATGGATAAAAAGCGCATGGATGAGAAGGAACGATACCAAAAAGCTGAGGCTTTTGCAACAGAAAAACATAAGGGGCAGTTCCGCATTGGCGGCGAACCATATATTATGCATCCTTTAGCGGTGGCGGAAATCGTGAGAAATCAAGGCTATGGGATGGACTACCAGATTACAGCTTTATTTCATGATTTGTTAGAGGACACCGATGCGACCGAAGAGGAGATTTTTGATCTTGGTGGTGCACGGGTGTTGGAAGCGGTGCGCCTTTTGACAAAACAAGAAGGATATGTCATGGCTGAATATGTGGCGGGAGTCCGCTCAAATCCAATTGCGTTTGTTGTAAAAGCGGCTGACCGCTTACATAATTTGAGGACTGCTTTTTGTACGGATGAGGCGTTTCGGAGAGCATATGTTTTGGAAACGCGGCAGTGGTATATGGATTTCTCGGATGAAATTAAAGAGGCGGCAGAAGAGCTTGCAAAAACAGTCCCTGATTTCACAAAAACAGACAGCGTAAGTGTAGACAAATGAGAAAAAACATGTGGAAATATTTTTATAATATGATATAATATGAATAAGTGTGTGCAAAGTACGGAAAGGAGAAACCATATGTTTGAAAATGGGAGAAAAACGATTGGTGTAATTCTTTGTGATGTGTCATCACATTATCAGGAACAAATCTGCCAGACGTTGTCAATGTATGCAAAAGAGGCAGATTATAATTTGGCGTATTTTACATTCTTTTTGTGCTATGGAACCGAAACAACAAGAAATGGCAGAGGAGAAGCAAATATTGTTCACTTGATTCCGTTTGAGGAATTGGATGCTATTATTTTATGTCATGATACTTTGATGAATAAACCGGCGCTTGATTACGTGGTAGAGAGCATTGAGAAAAAATGCAGCTGCCCGGTTGTTACATTGCGCCATGACTTAAAGGATTATCCGGCGGTGTTAGTGAATCAGGAACATCGTATAGAGGATTTGGTGTATCATTTTGTGGATGAACATCATAAAACGAAAATTGCTTTTATGTCGGGACCGTTTGACCATCCGGATACGATTACGAGACTGGCTGATTATAAACGGGCTTTGGCTAACCGCGGGATACCATTTGATGAACAAATGGTATATGAAGGGGATTACTGGACAAAGAAAGCGAAAGAAGCAGCCGATTACTTTACGATGGAACTGGCTGAAAAACCGGAAGTAATTGTGTGTGCAAATGATTATATGGCAAGTTCTTTAATGAATGAACTGATTGCTAAAGGTTTTCTGGTACCGGATGACATTGCTGTTTCCGGCTTTGATAATATATGGGAATCTTCGATTACCCTCCCACCGATTACGACAGTTTCTGTGCCGGTTCATGATATGGTGAAACAGGCGGTTGGGCTTATTGAAGCTATGTGGCGTGGCGAAACAGTACCGCAGAAAAGTTATGTGAATTCCGAAGTTATTTTCCGTAATTCCTGTGGTTGTGAGACGTTTAATATGCAGTCGATGTTAGCCAAACGTGTTCGTCAGATGAATGAATACCAGAGTATTATGGATTCAAATCAGAGTAATACGTATATGTTTATTGATTTGTCGGATCTTGACCATGTAGAAGGTATAGAAAAGTCACTTCGTGTAGGTGCGAATGATCATATTGACAGCTTTTTCATCTGCTTAGGGGAGGGGCACGGCGAACAGTATCCGAAATATTGTTCACCGGCAAATGGCTTTGCTAAGAAGAGTAAAGTTGTTGGCGGTTTGTTTCATAAAAGAGCCTGTGTGTTTGATGTGTTTGAAACTTCACAGCTTTTGCCAAAAGATGTATCGGAAGATAAGCCGATGATTTATTATTTTTTCCCGATTCATAACAACCAGTTTTCTTATGGTTATCTGGCTGTGTCTTATGAGGATAATTACAGTACCAATAAGACCTTTAATAACTGGCTTGCAATTCTTGGCAATGCATTAGAGATGATTCGCATTAAACAGAAAAACCAAGGACTTCTTCAGGAATTGAACAATTTATATGTTCACGATGCACTGACTGGTTTATACAACCGCAGAGGATTTGATTCTGTTTCCTTTGAAAAATATAAAAAGGCGAAAAAGGAGAAGAAGTCATTTGTAATATTTGCCATTGATATGGATAATTTGAAAGTGGTTAATGACCGTTTTGGACATATGAATGGAGATTTGGCACTGCGGACAATTGGTGAGGCGATGCAGGCAGTGGCAGGAAAAGAAGATGCTTGTGCCCGTGTCGGCGGCGATGAATATAATGTCGTTGGAATTGGTTATACAGAAGATATGGCAGAGCAGTTTGTAAAGGATTTTAATGGGTATCTGGAAGACTTTAATGAAGAGAGTGAACTACCGTATCTGGTAAAGGCAAGTGTTGGTTACTGTCTTTTGGAACCCGAAAAGAAGAGAGATTTAGAGGACTGCGTGAATGCGGCAGATGGTAAATTGTATGAGTATAAGCGCGATAAGAAGAAAAAGAAATTAGATAACGTGCTGAGAGAGATGGAAGGATAAGGAGGTCGCTGTTAGGTGACAGGAAATACAGTTCATGCAGCGGAGGCTGCTTATCGAAAGAAAAGGGTAAAGCGAATTAAGAAAATTATTGTAGGGACGGCTATTGTACTTTTGTTGCTGCCTACGATAATGTGTTTGTTTTTATTAGTGAAGGTTCATTCACTGGAAAAGCAGATTGAGACGATTACCAAGGTGTCGGATTCGAGTGCTGTCAAAGCACAGGAAAAAGAGGTGAAGACAACGAAAGCGCCAAAAAAAGCGTCGACTGCCGAGCCAACGATAAAACCAACGGATGATACAACTACAAAAAAGGTTTATCTGACTTTTGATGATGGTCCGGGAAGCCAGACGGGGGAAATTTTGGATATACTGAAAAAGAACCATGTGAAAGCAACTTTTTTTGTGACAGGAAAAGAGGACGCTTCGTCGAAGAAAATATATCAGCGGATTGTAAAAGAAGGCCACACGTTAGCAATGCATTCTTATTCACACATTCAGGATGTGATTTATGATTCTAAAGAGGCTTTTGAGAAAGACTTAAAGCAGATCAACCGCTGCTTATATGAAGCAACCGGAGTACACACGAAGTTTTATCGTTTTCCGGGAGGAAGCAGTACGCAGAACACATCACTTCCAATCCAGAATTTTATTGATGTGTTAAAGAAAAACCATTATCTGTATTTAGACTGGAATGTTATCAGTCCTGATATCAATAATGCAAATGCCACAAAAGAACAAGTGGTAACCGGTGTTATGCAGGGCGTTGATGCATATGATACAGCAGTTGTTCTTATGTATGATGTGGCAGACAAACCGATGACGGTAAAAGCACTGCCATCTATTATAAAGCAAATTAAAGCTAAAAATTATGAATTGTTGCCGGTGGATGAGTCGATGATACTCATTCAGCACAACAATGGAAATCAGGAGGAAGGAAAATGAGTTTTTTTAAGGACTTAAAAGAGGATATTGCTCAGTCCGTGAATGAGTTGACAGAGAGTCTGGATGAAAATCTGGCAGTGGATGATGAGAAAACAAAAGAGACAGTTCCGATGAGTGAATTGACAACCGATTTTCCGCCGGAAGAACCGACAGAAGAGGTTCCGGAATTAGTTGTGGAAAATAGTGAGACGGAAGAAAATGAAATTGCGGTGGCTGCAGAGCCGGAAGAAGTAATAGAGGAACCTGTGGAAGCACCGGTGGAAGAAGTAGTAGATGAGCCGGAGGAAATTGAAGAACCGGTTGAAGATTACGAGGAGGAAGACGTCATGAACGAAGAAGTAATGGAAGAAGCAAGTATTGATAATACACCAGCGGAAGAGGTGGAAGATGCTGCACAGGAAGTTACCGTAATTACGAAAGGAACAACCATTAACGGTGGTATCAAATCCGATACATCTCTCGTTGTAAAAGGTACCATTGAAGGTGATGTAGAATGTGAGGGAAAATTAACAATTACCGGTAAAGTAGCAGGTAATACAATTGCTTCCGAAATTTATGTGAATACACCAAGACTGCAAGGTGATATTAACAGCCGCGGTATTGTAAAAATTGACGTAGGAACAGTTGTAATCGGTAGTATTAGCTGCACTTCCGTACTGGTTGCCGGTGCAGTAAAAGGAAACATTGAAGTAAATGGTCCTGTTATCGTGGATTCCACAGCGGTAGTGAAAGGTGATATTAAAGCAAAATCCATTCAGATTAACAGTGGAACTGTTATTGATGGACATTGCTCTTTGGCATATGCCGATGTGGATTTGGATTCATTCTTTGAATAAGAAATATAACAGGAGGCTATTTCGCAATGAGCAAATATAAAAGAGTATTATTGAAATTAAGCGGTGAGGCTTTGGCAGGAGACAAGGGGACCGGTTTTGACGAGGCAACCTGTGTACCGGTTGCAAAACAGATTAAAGATTTGGTGGATGCCGGAACTGAAGTTGCCATTGTAATCGGTGGCGGAAACTTCTGGCGCGGACGTTCCAGTGAGACGATAGACCGTACCAAAGCAGACCAGATTGGTATGATGGCTACGGTTATGAACTGCATTTATATGTCAGAAATCTGTCGTTCCGTAGGACTTATGACACAAGTATTAACACCATTTTCCTGTGGTTCTTTTACGAAGTTATTTTCCAAAGACCGCGTCAACAAATATCTCGGCAAAGGAATGGTAGTATTCTTTGCCGGTGGAACCGGACATCCGTATTTTTCAACCGATACCGCAACGGCACTTCGTGCGATTGAAATTGATGCCGATATTATTCTCGCAGCGAAATCCATTGATGGTGTATATGATTCCGACCCGGCAGTAAATCCGGATGCGAAAAAGTATGATTCAATGCAGATGGCAGATATTGTTGACAACAAACTCGGTGTTGTAGATTTGGCGGCCGCCGTGCTTTGTCTGGAAAATAAAATGCCAATGCTGATTTTTGGTTTGAATGAAGAAAACAGTATTGCAAACGCCGTAGCAGGAAAGAGCAACGGTACGATTATTACTGTGGATTAATGGAGGTTAAACAGTCATGGAATTAAATCAATATGAAGAGAAGATGAAAAAGTCACTTGCTAATCTGGAAGAAGAATATGGTGCAATTCGTGCCGGACGTGCAAATCCAAGAATTTTGGATCGTATTCAGGTAGATTATTATGGAACACCGACTTCCTTGCAGGGCGTTGCCAATATTTCCGTACCGGAAGCCCGCATGATTCAGATTCAGCCGTGGGATGCCGGTCTTATTAAAGATATCGAGAAAGCAATTTTAGCTTCTGATTTGGGACTTACACCGGCAAACGATGGAAAAGTGATTCGTCTGGTATTTCCGGAACTTACGGAGGAACGTCGTAAAGAACTGGTAAAAGATGTCAAGAAAAAAGGTGAGGAAGCTAAGGTTGCCATCCGAAACATTCGTAGAGATGCCAATGATGCTGTGAAAAAAGAAGCAAAGGCAAACGAGATTTCAGAAGACGACCAGAAACAGTTAGAAGATAAGATTCAGAAACTTACCGATGAGTATGTAAAGAAAATTGATCAGGCAATTGATGCAAAATCAACAGAAGTAATGACCGTATAGAAGGAGTTTCGGTGCACATGTGCCGGATATTAGGACAGCCTGTTCCTGCTTTGCAGGAGTCTTGTCTGTCCTTCCTTTTTTTAGAAGATGGAGGAATTTTTATGGAACGTTCAGAATTAAATGCGCCAAACCATGTTGCCATTATTTTGGATGGTAACGGAAGATGGGCAAAAAAACGATTGCTGCCACGTAAAGCAGGGCATGTTGCCGGAAGTAAAACCGTGGAGCAGATTTGTGAGGATGCCTATAATCTTGGGATAAATTATCTTACCGTATATGCGTTTTCTACGGAGAATTGGAAACGGCCACAGGATGAGGTTAATGCGCTGATGAAACTTCTCAGACAGTATTTGAAAGACTGCATTAAGAGAAGTAAAAAAAATAATATGTGCGTTCGTGTAATTGGTGATATTACTCCGTTAGAAGAGGACATGAAACAGAGTATCAAAGAACTAGAAGAAGCAACGAAAGATAATACCGGACTTCATTTTCAGGTTGCCTTAAACTATGGGAGCCGGGATGAAATGACACGTGCAATGAGAACGATGATGGCGGATGTTAAAAACGGTAAAGTAAAGCCTGAGGATATCAGCGAGGAAATGTTTGCCGGATATTTGGACACCAAAGGTCTTCCGGATCCGGATTTGTTGATTCGCACAAGTGGGGAAGAAAGACTTTCTAACTTTATGCTTTGGCAGCTTGCTTATACCGAATTTTATTTTACAGATGTTTTGTGGCCGGATTTTAATAAAAAAGAATTACAAAAAGCGATTGATTATTATAACAAAAGAGACCGTCGCTTTGGAGGAGTTTAGGAGGAGCAAATCATGTTTTTTACTCGTTTAATCAGTGGGATTATCTTAGTGCTTGCTGCAATTTTCTTCTTTGTTCAGGGAGGTTATTTTCTGCTTTTTGCGCTCGCTGTTTTATCGCTTCTTGGTTTATATGAACTGCTGCGTGTACTTCAGATGGAAAAATCTTCTCTGGCAGTGGTGACGTATGTGGCGACTGCGGTATATTATGGCATGCTTTGTATCTATGGAGGAATTGACTGGCTGTTGTTGGGACTGCTCATATTTATGATGCTTGCCCTGTTAGTGATTTATGTATTTTCTTATCCAAAGTTACGAATTGAAGATATTACGAAAGCAGTGTTTGTTTTTTTGTATGTAAGTGTTTTGTTCAGTTATATTGCAAGAACGAGAGATTTAGTTGCCGGAAACTGGTTAGTATGGCTGATTATAATTTCTGCCTGGGGCTCTGACACATTTGCTTATGTGACCGGTGTTCTGATTGGAAAACATCATTTCTCAGAACTGAGTCCGAAAAAGACGGTTGAGGGCTGCATTGGTGGTGTTGTCGGTGCCGGACTGCTTGGTTTTTGCTATGCCTTTTTCTTTCCGGAATATGCCGCTTTTACAGCAAATCCATGTATCGTATTTCCGTTGGTTACAGTGATTGGAGCGTTGATTTCGCAGGTTGGTGATTTAACAGCCTCTGCGATTAAAAGAAATTATGAAATCAAGGATTATGGAAAGATAATTCCCGGACATGGCGGCGTATTAGACCGGTTCGACAGTGTAATATTTGTAGCACCTTTTGTTTATTATTTATTAGCCCTTACAATGAATCTTGGCTGATTGGGAGGAATTGAAATTGAAAAGAGTAACGATTCTTGGAGCGACTGGTTCCATTGGAACACAGACGTTGGATGTTATTTCACAGAATTCGGACGATTTTGAAGTGGTTGCTCTGACGGCGAGTGAGAGTGTAGAAAAAATGGCAGAATTGATTCAGCGTTTCTGTCCGTCTTATGCCGTTATGAAAAATGAAGAAAAGGCGGAAGAGTTAAGAAAATTGCTGCCGAATCATTCCTGTGAGATTTTATACGGAATGGATGGCTTTGTTGCGGTTTCTACTCTGCCAAATGTAGATGTGGTAGTTGCTGCGATGGTTGGCATGATTGGACTTCGCCCGGTCATGGAGGCAATCCGTGCGGGAAAGGATATTGCCCTTGCCAATAAAGAAACATTGGTGACAGCAGGACATATCATTATGCCGCTTGCTAAAGAATACGGCGTGTCAATTCTTCCGGTAGACAGTGAACATTCCGCTATTTTCCAGTGTTTAAACGGTGAGAAAAAGTCACAGATTGAAACTCTTTTTCTGACAGCGTCCGGCGGGCCGTTCCGCCACGGTACGAAAGAGGAACTGGAAAAAGTAACGGTAGAACAGGCACTTATGCATCCGAACTGGAGCATGGGGGCAAAAATTACAATTGATTCAGCGACGATGATAAATAAAGGTCTGGAAATGATTGAGGCAAAGTGGCTGTTTGATGTGGATATCGATAAAATTCATGTGTTAGTTCAGCCTAAAAGCGTGATTCATTCCATGGTTGGCTTTGTTGACGGTGCTGTGATGGCGCAGCTTGGAACACCGGACATGAGGCTTCCGATTCAGTATGCCCTATATTATCCAGAGCGCAATTATTTAGGCGGAGAAAGGCTTAATTTTGTGGCATTAGCGGATATTCAATTTGAAAAACCAAATACGGATGTTCTGCGGGGAATCCCAATTGCTGTGGAGGCAAGCCGGATTGGCGGCAGTATGCTGACTGCGATGAATGCGGCGAATGAGTATGCAGTTGCGAGATTTTTAAAGAAAGACATCGCTTTTTTACAAATTTATGATATGATAGAATATGCTATGAGTAAACATCGGGTAATTAAGTATCCTGATTTGTCTCAGATTTTAGAAACCGAAAGGGAAACATATGAACGTTTAAATAAAGATTGGAGGAATGTAAGCAGATGAGTGCATGGACCATTTTTTTGGCAATTTTAGTTTTTAGTGTAATTATTTTATTTCATGAATTTGGACATTTTATCGTGGCAAAATGGAATAAGGTGAAAGTTTTAGAGTTTTCGCTTGGTATGGGGCCGCGTTTGATTTCATGGGTGAAAACAAGTGAGGGAAGAAAAATCATGTTTTTGAAATCCTCCGCGTTTTTAGAAGAACACCCGGAGTATAATGAACAGACAATTTATTCTTGGAAACTGCTTCCTTTTGGCGGTTCCTGTATGATGTTAGGTGAAGAAGAGGATATCGCAGATGATTCTTCCTTTAGCAGAAAATCCGTTTATGCGCGGATGGCAATTATTTTTGCGGGACCATTTTTTAACTTCATTTTAGCATTTATATTTTCTGTTATACTGACTGCGGTAATGGGATATCAAAGTCCGCAGATTACAGTTGTGGCTGACAACACACCGGCACAAAAGAGTGGTTTGCAGGTTGGCGATGTAGTCAAAGAAATCAATGGGAAAACGATGACAATTGACGGTGATATCAGTTTGTATACCGCTTATTATGGCTTTCCTAAGGGCGAAGATGTGACGATGGTCGTAGAGCGTGACGGCCAGGAAAAAACGATTGTCATGAAACCGGAACTTATGAAAGATGCAAGTGGAAATGAAGATTACCGCATCGGAATTAACCACGGAAAGTGGGAAAAAGTAGGTGTTCTTGGCAATTTGAAGTATTCCACTTATGAAATGAAGTATTGGATTGAAACGGTTGTAAAGAGCCTGCAGGGACTGGTGACAAAACGCTTTAAGGCAAGTGATGTGTCAGGACCGGTCGGCATTGTATCAACGATGGGCAAAAACATCGAAGCCAGTGGTGACAAAGACAATGGCGGCGGACCGGGTATGATGGTTATGAGCATGATTTACTGGTGTATTATGTTATCTGCCAACCTTGGCGTTATGAATTTACTTCCGATTCCGGCATTGGATGGCGGACGGTTACTGTTTTTGATTATTGAGTGGATTCGCAGAAAACCGATGAATCCAAAATATGAGGGCTATGTTAATATGGCAGGTTTTATGCTCTTGATGCTGTTAATGGTGGTCATTCTTGGGCATGATATTATCAATTTGTTCTAGTAAAAGGGGTTGAAAAGAATGCGTCATAAAACAAAGGAAATTCAGATTGGAAAAGTGACAATCGGCGGCACAAATCCGATTGCCATTCAGTCTATGACAAATACGAAAACAGAAGATGTGAAAGCAACGGTATCTCAGATTTTGCAGCTGGAGAAGGCAGGCTGTGAAATTATCCGCTGTGCCATTCCGACCATGGAAGCGGCAAAATCTTTGGAAGAGATAAAAAAACAGATTCACATTCCTTTGGTGGCGGACATTCATTTTGATTACCGCCTTGCCATTGCAGCGGTGGAACACGGTGCAGATAAAATAAGAATTAATCCGGGAAACATTGGCAGCAATGAGAGAATAAAGGCAGTTGTTGACTGCTGTAAAGAGCGTCAGGTGCCAATTCGTGTAGGCGTAAACAGTGGCTCTCTGGAAAAAAGTCTGGTTGAGAAATATGGTGGCGTCACGGCACGGGGGCTGGTTGAAAGTGCACTTGACAAGGTGTCCATAATTACGGACATGGGATATGATAATCTTGTAATCAGCATCAAGTCCTCCGACGTTTTAATGTGTATCAGGGCGCATGAAGAACTGGCAAAGCAGACGGATTTTCCACTGCATGTAGGAATTACGGAATCGGGAACGGTGTATTCGGGAAGCATTAAATCGGCAGTTGGTCTTGGTACAATTTTGTATCAGGGAATTGGCGATACCGTCCGTGTTTCTCTTACCGGAGATCCTGTGAAAGAGGTGCAGGCAGCTAAACTGATTTTGCAGACATTAGGACTTTATAAAGGTGGTGTACAGGTTGTATCCTGTCCGACCTGCGGACGTACCCAGATTGATTTGATTTCATTGGCCGGTAAAGTAGAAGAAATGGTGAAAGATTTTGATTTGGATATCAAAGTTGCCGTTATGGGCTGTGCAGTAAATGGTCCGGGTGAGGCAAAGGAAGCCGATATCGGGATTGCCGGAGGAATTGGTGAAGGTTTATTAATTAAGAAGGGCGAAATTGTAAAGAAAGTGCCGGAAAGCGAGTTGTTAGAAACTTTGCGGCAGGAACTTTTGCACTGGAAAGATTGAGAAAGGGTTGATTTTTGTGGTACATTTTTTTGAAGCATTTCCGGAATTATCAATCGAGGACTCCTTATATAATTATTTTTCAGGAACTATGGTGGAGAAGGTCAGCGCATCGCGTACGAAGATGCTGGCCTTTATTTACTGTCAAAGTGACCAGCTGCTTCACAGACGAACGATACATACGATGGAGCATGCTTTGTATTCGCAGGTGTTCCGTAAAATGGGAGTGCAGCCAAAGTTAGAGATGTATTACCCGTTTGCAGCGTCTTATGAGGTGGATGAACTGGTGGAAAAATGCGAAGAAATTTTAAAAGAAGAGTTAAAAGAACATGACACGATTGAACATATGAAGTTTTGCAGCCATCCATTTGAAGTGGATGGAAACTCGATTGTTTTAACCTGCGACGATGATTTTTTGTGTCATGAAAAAAGTAAGGAAATTAAAGAATTTTTATCCAAACGATTAAAACGCAGTTTCGGTCAGGAAGTGGACATTTCTTTTCGCTATGAGAAGAAGGAGCGAAAGATTAACAAGGAGCCGGAAGTTTATACAGTAGTACGAAAAAAAGAAGAGAAAGAAAATGAAGAAGCGGTGGAAGAGGCGCGCAAGATACAAAAAAAGAAAACATATGTGGCAAAGAAAAAAAAGACAAGAGACCCCAGTGTGTTTTTTGGCTCCAATGTGGAAGGGGCAGTTATGCCAATCAGCGATATTGTGGACGAAATTGGAGAAGTCGTTATCGCCGGTATGATTCGAAGTGTGGAAGAACGGGAATTCAGTAATGGTGAAAAATTGATAATTTCTTTTGCTATTACGGATTTTACCGATACGATTCGCTGTCTTATGTTTGTGAAAAAAACAAAGGCAGAGGAATTGTCTCTTTCAGAGTTTATTAAGGGCGGAAATTATGTAAAAGTAAAAGGGCATGCTTCTTTTGATGATTATTCAAAGGAACTTGTGATTAAAAATATAGACGGTGCCAAAGAAATTGATGATTTCCGCGTTGGCAGAAAAGACGAGGCACCGGTAAAACGTGTGGAACTTCATGCACATACGCAGATGAGTGATATGGATGCGGTGGTAGACTGTCAGAAATTGGTAACAAGAGCGCAGGAGTGGGGACACCCTGCCATTGCAATTACTGACCATGGTGTTGTTCAGTCTTTTGCGGATGCCGACCATGCTATTAAAGATGATAATTTTAAGGTGATTTATGGCTGTGAGGCGTACTTAGTAGACGATTTGGACGATACCGTTGTCAATGAAGAAGGGCAGACTTTGCAGGATTCGTTTGTTGTCTTTGACTTGGAAACAACTGGTTTTTCGCCAACGAGAAACCGTATTATTGAAATTGGTGCGGTGAAAGTGGAAAAGGGTAAAATCACGGACCGCTTCAGTACATTTGTAAATCCGGAGGTAGCAATTCCACCGAGAATTACTGACGTGACAAGTATTACGGATGACATGGTAAGTGATGCGCCAAAAATCGAGACGATACTTCCGGAATTCCTTGACTTTTGCAAGGGGTGTGTATTAGTTGCCCACAATGCCGGATTTGACTATAGTTTTATCTGCAAAAAAGGTGCCGAGCAGGGCAGAGATATTCATTATACGGTTGTAGATACGGTTGGTGTGGCACGTGTGTTATTTCCACATCTGGCAAAATATACGCTTGATAATGTGGCAAAGACGATGAAGATTTCACTTGTGAATCACCATCGCGCGGTCGAAGATGCTGAGGCAACTGCGGAAATTTTTGAGAAAATGATCCGAATGTTAGAAAAACAGGGCATTACAGATTTGAAGGCGTTATATGAGAGGACGCATTCGGCACCGGAAATCATTAAGAAAAAGCCGAGTTATCATGCGATTATTCTTGCAAAAAATGAAGTTGGACGTGTGAATTTGTATCATTTGGTATCAATGGCACATTTGGATTATTATGCCAGACGTCCACGTATTCCAAAGAGTCAGTTAATGAAATACAGGGAAGGATTGATTCTTGGTTCGGCATGTGAGGCGGGCGAACTGTACCGTGCACTGTTAGATGATGCAGACGAGGAGAGAATTGAAGAATTGGTGGATTTCTATGATTATCTGGAAATTCAGCCGATTGGCAACAATGAATTTATGTTTGACAAGGAAAAAGGTGCCTACGCAAACATCAATACATGGGATGATTTAAAGGAAATGAACCGCCGGATTGTAAGGCTTGGCGAAAAATATAACAAGCCTGTCTGCGCTACCTGTGATGTCCATTTCCTTGACCCGGAGGATGATATTTACCGTACAATTCTGCTTGCCGGTAAAAAGATGGATGATGGTAAACAGCCGCCACTTTATTTTAGAACAACTGAGGAGATGCTCTCGGAATTTTCCTACTTAGGAGAGGAAAAAGCAGAAGAAGTTGTTATAACGAATACGAATTTGATTGCCGATCAGATTGAGAAGATATCGCCGGTATTTCCGGATAAATGTCCGCCGGTTATTGAAAATTCCGATCAGGAGCTTCGTGATATTTGTTACAATAAGGCGCACAGTATGTACGGGGAAAATTTACCGGTGCAGGTTTCGGAGCGGCTGGAGAGGGAGTTAAACTCCATTATTTCCAACGGATTTGCCGTAATGTATATTATTGCACAGAAGCTTGTGTGGAAATCGAATGAGGACGGGTATCTTGTTGGTTCGCGTGGTTCCGTTGGTTCTTCTTTCGTTGCTACAATGTCCGGTATCACAGAGGTAAATCCGCTTCCGGCACATTATTACTGCGAAAAATGCCATTATTCGGATTTTGATTCGGACGAGGTAAAAGCGTTTGCCGGCAGTTCCGGATTTGATATGCCGCCGAAGAAATGTCCGAATTGCGGGGCAGAACTTGTGCGCGATGGACATGACATACCGTTTGAAACATTCCTTGGATTTTACGGGGATAAAGAGCCGGATATTGATTTGAACTTTTCCGGTGAATACCAGAGTAAAGCCCATGCATATACGGAAGTTATTTTTGGTGCCGGACAGACATTCCGTGCCGGTACGGTAGGTACGCTTGCGGATAAGACGGCATACGGTTATGTGAAAAATTATTTTGAGGAGAAAGGAATTCCTAAGCGGACGGTGGAAATTGAGCGTCTGTTGGAGGGCTGTGTTGGCGTGCGCCGTACGACCGGACAGCATCCGGGAGGAATTGTTGTACTTCCAATGGGATGGTCAATTGACACGTTTACACCGGTGCAGCATCCGGCAAATGACCAAACAACATCCATTATTACAACGCATTTTGATTATCATAAGATTGACCATAACCTGTTAAAACTTGATATACTCGGACACGATGATCCTACCATTATTAAGATGCTTGAGGATTTGACCGGTGTCAATGCCTTAAATATTCCGCTCGATGATGAGCAGGTGTTGTCGTTGTTTAACAATACATCGGCACTGGGTGTTACGCCGGATGATTTGATGGGACTGGATTTGGGAAGCCTTGGTGTGCCGGAGTTTGGTACGGAATTTGTTATGCAGATGCTTCGTGATACGAAACCGAAAAACTTCTCTGACCTTGTGCGTATTTCCGGTTTGTCACATGGTACGGATGTGTGGCTTAATAATGCGCAGTATTACATTGCAAGAGGTGACTGTACACTGTCTACCGCAATCTGTACGCGTGATGATATTATGACGTATTTAATACACACAGGCGTGGAAGACGGCACGGCATTTAATATCATGGAAAAAGTTCGTAAAGGACTGGTGGCGAAAGGAAAAGTGCCACAGTGGGAAGAATGGAAGGAGACAATGAAACAGGCGGGAGTACCGGATTGGTACATTGAATCCTGTGGAAAGATTAAGTACATGTTCCCGAAAGCTCATGCGGTTGCCTATGTCATGATGGCATTTCGTATCGCATATTTTAAGGTGTATTATCCACTTGCTTATTATGCGGCTTTCTTCAGCATTCGCGCAAAAGCATTTGACTATGAGTTGATGTGTCAGGGAAGAGAGCGGTTAGAGACGACGATGAAAGACTACAAAAAGCGTTTGTCCGCAAAGCAGCTGTCTCCCAAAGAAGAAGCAGCGTATGGCGATATGAAAATTGTTCAGGAAATGTACGCCAGAGGCTATGAATTTATGCCGATTGATATATTTCAGGCAAAGGCGAAACATTTCCAAATTATTGACGGGAAACTTATGCCGGCATTAAATACAATTGATGGTATGGGGGATAAGGCGGCAGAAGGTGTTGTGGAAGCCGCAAAAGATGGTCCGTTTACTTCATGTGAAAACTTTAAAACCCGCAGTAAAGTCAGCGGAACGATTGTGGATAAGATGCGGGAGATGGGAATGCTCGGCGACCTCCCGCTCAGCGACCAGATGTCATTGTTAGATTTTATGTGATAACTATTCGTCCTTTTTCAACTTCCGTCCTTTGAGGATGGAGCGGATACCAAGGACGGTCAGCAAAACATAAAAAACGAGTGATATGAAAAATTCCCGGTCAAAGGTAAAGCCGGTTTTTGTGTATTTCTGTATATCAAAATACAGACAGATGCCCACACAGACAAAGCAGATGAGAGCACTGCGCGTGTAAGTGGCTGATTCGCGGTCGTTGGAAGAACGCATCGTATCCCTTCTTTCTTAATTATAATAAATGTAAGGCGGCTTTTGCCGCCTTTTTAGTATATTGTCAGAGGGGAGAATTGTCAATAGAGAACCAAGTCGAAAAGAATTATCAATAGTGGAAAATAGCATTGACAGAACAGGATGTCAAATTTATAATTTGTTACGTTAGATAAAACGAACAACGGTTAGTTGTTCTGAATTAAACGGAGGATGAATTATGCGTAAACAAATTGTTTTGCTGGCAAAGAAAATGACAGCATGCGGATTAGCGGCAGCTATGTTATTTGGTGTTGGACCATTTGATAAGATAACAACATCAAAAAGTTCAGCGGCAGATGAGTCATATACTTATTTGTATGCAGATCTTAATTGGGCAGAGTATTGGGCTGCGGAAGATGTTTATTTGAAAGATGGAAAAAACATGACAGATTCCAATGAAACAGAAGATGCCCGTGGTGAATTGGATAAGGGGGCGTTTGATGCAGTATCCCGTGCGACAACGAATCATGGTCTGCATCGAGGAAGTTTCCAGTGTGACGCCGTAATTACGGCAGATAATGGACAAAGTTATCCGGTGTCTTATTGGGAGGAAGATCAAGATAAAAACCAGAGTTTTTATACGACAGATGGTCAGAAGATTGGATATGCGAAAGGCGTTCTGACACTTTCTGATGCTTCAACAACAAAACTTGTAAGTTACAAGGTGACTGGAATTAAATATGTACCGGTAGCGGTTAAAACAGCAGATTTACAAGACTTCAAGAGCAAATATAAAGTTGTGGAAAATGGCGGAAAACTGGTTGGCGGTTATTCTGAAAATGCTTTGTCTTCTTATGAAGAAACAGCATCGGTAACAGAGAACACCAATGGTTTGAAAATTGCTGCAAAGCAGGCCGATGGAAGTTATACATTCGGAAAGAGAAAAATAGGAACCGATTCCGGTGTAAAAGATGTTTCGCTTGCTAAGGCATTAAAGACAGTGGCATCCGTTGTGACTGATGAAAAGAAGAAAGGAAGTTATGGAGAATTTCTTCGTGTTGATATAAACAGTGAAGACGGTGCGGCAGCAAATGAAGGCTATGGACCGCTTGGCTCAAGAATGCAGGCTGTAAAATGGACCTATTACGGTACAGACAGTACTCGTACAAAAGCAATTGCTTCTTATGGTACAAAATTTGCAGCTGATAACTGGATGCACAAATCAATGGGAATTCAGCTTGGACTTACTGAGTCATACCGCTCAGAACTGCCAAGTGGAACGGATGGAACCGGATACTGGAATGTAACGATTTACGGCCTTGGTTATGAAGATGCAAGTTATGATGTCGAGGTAACAAAAGATGGAATTTCTGAAAATGTAACGCCATCGGAAGCAGTAGATACTTCTGCATTACAGGCATTGGTTGATTCTGTTAAGAAAATGAATTCAGCTGATTATACAACTGCTTCATGGAAGGAAGTTGAAGGTGAGTTGGCAGAGGCAGAGGAAGAACTCGCAAAAAGTGCTCACTATGAATCCATGGTAAATGAGGCGTATACTCATTTGAAAGCAGCGGTGGATGCTTTGGAGAAAGTTAAAAAAACACCATCCAATACAGCAACGCCGGTACCTACGGCAACACCGGTTCCAACAAATTCACCTGACAAGAAAAACGATTCAGCGAAAAAGGATATTGGTAAAACGGGTGTATCAAAACCGGCAGCTGTAAAAATTAAGAAGATAGTTTCTAAGAAAAAGAAAACAGCTCAGATTACATGGAAAAAAGTGAATGGAGCGACTGGATATGAAGTTCGTTACTCGCTGAAAAAGAGCATGAAAAAATCGAAAACGAAATCGGTGAAGAATGTTCAAAAAACGGTAATTAAGAAATTAAAGGCAGGAAAGACTTATTATATTCAAGTACGTGCCGTAAAAACAGAATCGGGTAAAAAGTCGATTGGCAAATGGTCAAGCGTAAAGAAGGTAAAAGTAAAAAAATAATCCTTAAATGGATGCCCGGGGAGACTGCCAAAGTGTAGTCTCCCTTGTTTGCTGTACAAAGGAAGATAGAAAGGAAGATTATTAGGATGAAAAAAACAGTGATGCTTCTTTTACTTGCACTTTTGTGTTTGAGTGGCTGTGGAGAGCAGAGCGGACAAAAAGAAAAACAAAGCAAAAAAGCAACGAAAGAAATCTTTGCTATGGATACCTATATGACGATTACCACATATGGAGAAAAGGCAGAGGAAGCTGCAAAAAAGGCAGTATCGGAAATAGAACGCTTGGACAATCTTCTTAGTACAGGAAAAAATGAAAGTGAGATTGCAATTTTAAATGAAAACGGAAGTGAGATTGTATCGGAAGATACAGCTCAGTTAATTGCAAAATCCATGGAATTGTATCAAGACACGAATGGTGTATTTGATATTTCCATTTATCCCCTGATGAAAGAGTGGGGATTTACGACAAAAAAATATAAAGTTCCATCCGACAAAACAATAAATCATTTATTAAAGAATATTGATGCCTCTAAAATTGAGTGGAATAATAAAACAAATTTGGTCGCGTTGCCGGTAGGAATGGAGATTGATCTAGGTGGAATTGCAAAGGGTTATACATCAAATCGTTTAACGCAGATTTTTAAAGAATATCAATTGACAGGCGGAGTTCTTTCTTTGGGGGGAAATGTGCAGACATATGGAACAAAAGAAGATGGAAGCAAGTGGAAGATTGCGATAGAAAATCCAAGTAATTCACCACTTTCGGGAGACTATCTTGGAGTACTTAAAACTGGAAATATGGCAGTAATTACTTCTGGTGGATATGAACGTTATTTTGAAAAGAATGGGAAAACCTATCATCATATTTTAGACCCGGCAACCGGAAAACCGGCGAATCATGGTGTGATTAGTGCAACCATTGTAAGCAAGGATGGAACACTTGCGGATGGCTTGTCAACTTCTCTATTTATTATGGGAAAAGAAAAGGTGGTACAATATTGGAAAAAACACAAAGAACAATTTGATTTTGTTTTATTGCTTAAGGATGGAACAATTGTGATTAGTGAAGGTATCGAAAAAATATTTACATCGGATTTTGATTATGAGGTGGTAAGAGATGAATAATAAATGGAGAAGTCTGTTTTTTTTAGCCCCGGCGGTTTGTGTGGCGGTATTTGCTGTGTTTGGTTTGCTTTGTAATCAACCGATATTTCCGACACTTAGTGGAAATGCTCCGGCGGGAAATTTGGAAAAAGTGGCGGATGCAAAAGAGAAAAAGCAAAATGTCAGCAAGAAAAAAACGACAAAGAAGATAAAACAAAAGGGACTGCAGGATGGAGAATATACAGGAAGTGCAAAAGGCTTCGGTGGATTGATTGTTGTGAAGGTGCGAATCCTTAAGGGAAAAATAAAGAGCATTGATGTAGTTTCACATGAAAAAGAGACACCGGCATATTATTCAAAAGCAAAGAAAGTAATTTCCTTAATTTTAAGCAGTCAGTCAACGGACGTGGATACGATAAGCGGAGCAACCTTTTCTTCATCCGGAATTTTGCAGGCTGTTCAGAATGCGCTTAGAAAAGCGGGAGGGAAAAAAGAAAAATCATCAGTGAAAATAGCAGCGCACAAAACAGATAAAAAAGAACAGAGACAAAATAAGGTTACGTCGCTAAAAGGAATTCCAAAGGATGGTGTCTATACCGGGACGGCGGAATGTGAAAAGTTTGGTTATGGGATTTCTCTAAAGGCTAAATTTAAAAATGGAAAAGTTGCAGCACTTTACAAGATGAAAATTCTGCATAATAAAACAAAAGAAAATGTTTCTTATATGAAGAAGGCGTGGAAAGGGATGGTCAGAAGAATTTTAAAGAGCCAAAATAAAAATGTAGATGTTATTTCAGGGGCTACCTATTCGTCGCAAGCGGTATGGGCGGCTTATCAGAATGCATATGCGAAAGCGATTGGAAAAAAAGAGGAAAAAAATTCCAGACCGAAAGCTACGAAATCACCGATTTTACCGGATTCCACAGAAAATATTTCTGTCGGTCAAATCAAAGATGGAAGTTATTTGGTGAAAACAATTTGCAGTCCGGATGCGGACATGGAGTTTGAACCGTATACACTGCAGGCAGTGGTTGTGTTCCGTGAAGGACGCTGTGTATCGATCAATAATTTTTCGTCGGATTGTGAAGAAAACCAGCCGTATTATATAAAGGCAGTAAATGGAACAAAAAAAGAACAGGGCGTTGTTAATCAGATTTTGCAAAAGCAGAAAGTTGAAGGGATTTCAGCAGTATCCGGTGCAACTTGTTCGTCACAGGCAATCTGTAATTTATACAGACAGGCTCTTTTGCTGGCTGCGAATACGGATGATAAGAAAAATAGCGTGGAACCAAGTGAGACTCCGATTGTTAATTCTCCTAAGCCGGAAGAAACATTGGTACCGACGCCCAAACCGTCCTATGCCCCATTACAGCCATTAAAAAATGGAAGTTATTCAGAGACAACGGAGGTTTTGCCGGATGAGGATGGTGAATTTTTAAGTTATCGATTGTCTGCAGATGTTGTTTTTAAAGAAAATGCATTTGCGGGCTTTGAAAACGTGGAAATTTCAGACATCACAAACAAGTTTTATACAAATCGGGCATTAAATGGCACAAGAAAAAGTATGGGCTTATTAAATCAATTAATAGGTGCGCAAAAAGATGATGCACTTGTGGTGACAGGGGCTACCTGCTCGTCTCATGCATTTCTTACTTTGTACCGATTGGCATTAGCGGAGGCGAGAACACAGTGAAGACAAAAGTAATAAAGTGGATGAATTTGTTTCTTGTTTTAGCTGTACTTTTTGGTTATCAGTGGATAGCACTGGGAAATCAAAAGAAAAGAGATGATTACAAACAGCTGAAAATGGAAAACGAAAAGAAATTGCCGACAAAGTGGAAAAATGGTGTTTATTACGGAGAAGCAGAAGGTTTTGGAGGACCGGTTAAGCTTAAAGTTATAATTCAAAGTAATAAAATTAAGTCAATAACCGTAATTTCTGCAAAGCAGGAGACAAAAGAGTATTGGAATATGGCAGCCACCCTGTTGGACGATATTATAAAAAAGCAGAGCGCAGAGGTGGATGTGGTATCTGGAGCTACCTATTCTTCGCGGGGAATTATAAATGCAGCAAAACAGGCATTGGAGGAAGCAAATGAAAAAAATTAAGAAATTACAGTGGATACGGATTGTCATTCAAGGAATATGTTTTATTTATTTTCCGGCGTTGTTTTCGCAGGCATTTTTAGGAATTAAAAATATTTTTGTTTCCATGAGAAAGGGTACTCCGCTTGTATTAAACGACTTTTCTATAATACTTTTATTATTATGTTTGTTTACTATGTTTTTTGGACGCTTTTTTTGCGGTTTTATGTGTGCATTTGGAGCAATTGGAGACTGGATTTATTGTGTGTCATCCTGGCTGCAAAGAAAAACAAAGAAAAAAATCCCTGAAATTCCAGAGCGTTTTGCCCTGATTTTACAAAAGATAAAATATGTATTGCTGTTTGGGATTATATGCCTATGTTTTTTGAAAAAAGAAAATTTGTTGAATGAAAATAGTCCATGGACAATATTTTCATTGCTGCGTGCTGGGAATTTTTCGGCTGTTTCTAATTTGTGTGCCATTCTTTTGCTTGTTTTTATTGTGGCAGGGATGGCAGTAAAAGAACGTTTCTTTTGTCAGTTTTTATGCCCAATGGGTGCTGTCTTTTCACTATTGCCACAGTTTCCATTTTTCCGCCTAAGGAGGGGGAGAAGCTGTCTAAATGGCTGTCAGGCATGCAGAAAAAACTGCCCGGTATCAATAAAATTGCAGGAAAATCCATTGCGGGACGGAGAGTGTATCAGCTGCCTGAAATGTACTATGATTTGTCCGAAACAGAATATTCATTATTTGCCAAAAATTAGAAAGAACAAAAAAGATGAAAAAAAATAAAAAAAGTACTTGCAATTTGTTTTCGTCTGTAGTATGATAGCAATTGTTGATGGTCCGTTGGTCAAGCGGCTAAGACGCTGCCCTCTCACGGCAGAAACAGGGGTTCGATTCCCCTACGGACTACTTTTTACTTTATTAAACATATTGAAATTTTTCTTTTGGAGAAAGGTCAGGAGACCTTTCTTTTTTTGCTTTATTCTGATTCTTATGCATATCCGGCATGGACACAAATGTAAAATCATGGTAATATTATTTTGTTATTCAAAAAGAGGAGGGATTATTCATGGCTTTGATAAAATGCCCAGAGTGTAAAGGTCAGGTAAGTGATACGGCAGAGAGTTGTCCGCATTGTGGTTATGTTATGAAGTTAAGTGACATGACAGAAGATAAAGTTGAAATTCCAGCCGAAGTAAAAGAAGTAGGCAAAAAGTATGATAGAATTATACTAATCATTAAAAGAATACGCTATATTTCAATTGCTATTTTTATAATTCTTATGTTTGTTTATAGTTATTTAGGCAATGAAGCACAAGATGATTTGATGTATAACATATTTTGCATATGTTTGGTATTCGTTATTGCCCTTTGCGTAGGTATTTGGTATATAAATTTAATAAAAGGAAGAGCATTGGGAGAATGGTCGGAACAGTACGAGGTTGAAGAAAACGGTAAGTTAACCGCAAATATTTGTCCGAAGTGTGGTAGTAATAATATTGATGTTTCAATCAACACAGTCGGAGCAACTTATAAAGGACGTAATGAAGTAAGAAAAAAAAGCGCAATTACCAGAAGCGCAAACAAAAAAGGAAGAAGAGCCATGAATGTTGCTACAATGGGGTTGTGGTCCTTGACACCTAAAAAATCTGAATATAAGGAAATTCAGAAAGGAACAGTTACTTATAATCAAGTAAAGACATGTGTGTGTCAAAAGTGTGGTGCAAGTTGGAATATATTATAATAAAAGAAAGCTCCAACGCTTTGTATGGGCTTTCTTTTACCTATCTGGTATGGACATAAATGTAAAATTATGGTAATATTATTTCATTATTTAAAAAGAGGAGGGATTGCTCATGGCTTTGATTAAATGCCCGGAGTGCAAAAAGAAAGTTAGCGACCAAACAAACCAGTGTCCTAATTGTGGAAGAACAATTACGGATGCAGACAAGGAACTTGCAATTGAACAGAATAAGAAATCTAAAAAGCATAAGAAGATAGCGTTAATCGTGATTATTGTTATTTTGCTTGCCGGTGTTGCAGGTGGTGTCACCTATTATTTTGTTCAAGAAAACAATAAGCGAGTTGAGGAACAAAAGAAAGCGGAAGCGAAAAAGAAAGCAGCGGAAGAAAAGAAGAAAAAGGAAATTGCAGAGCAAAAACAAAGACGTCAAAATAAACGTGATTTTGTGAAGTTGACTGGTGATTTATTTGATTCTACAGATAAATTTGTTACCAATCTATCCAATATAAGCATAAAGGCAACCCATACATGGAGTAATGCTATTTGGAAAGAGAAAAGCAAAGAGACAAATAAATGGACATTGAAGAAGAATGGGAAATTTAGAGACTTTTCCGATGCCGTTGATCTTTGCATAAGTGATACAGTATATTCAACTAAAACGGCAAACCAATATGAGAAATTTAAGGAAACTTATTCAAAATGGGAAAAACTTAAATCAGATGATTATGTTTATAATGAATATAAAGACATTTGCGAGGATACAGAAAACTATTGCAATGCAATACACAGTTTGTATTCATTGCTTGCAAGTCCGACAGGAAACTATGATAATTTTTCAACAAGCATAACCAATGCTGAAAACGATATTAAGATATATGCAGAATCGCTTTCTTCTGATATGTTTAAGTTGTATCACTAACAAAAAGAAAGGATAAATGAGATGAAAAAGAGATTTATTGTATTAACTATGATTTTAAGTATGATTGCATCATGCTTTTGTATGGAAACAAAAAGTGAAGCTGCACAGTTGTATACGTCAGTAAAAAATATCCAGCAGGGAAGTAAGCTGACTATTAGTTTGTATTTCTATTATGGAAGTAAAAAGCCTAAATGGAGTACGTCAAACAAAAAAATAAAGATTGTAAAAAGGTCAAAGCGTAGTTGTACGATTAAAGGTGTCAAAAAGGGAACGGCATATGTCAAATGCAAAATAGGCAACAAGACGTATAAGAGAAAAGTTACGGTGAAAGCAAAATCAAAAGTCACATATGCGAACTTTAACCGTGTAAAGGCAGGAATGTTCCTTGAAGATGTAGAGGATATACTTGGTTATACAAAAGAAGTTGATTATGCAACCATGCACACGGATGAAGAATATAAGGAATATGAAGAAATGCAAGCAGAAAGTGGTGGATGGGAAGATTATCTATGGAAAAAGCAAGTTGTATATGTATGGCGCAACCCATGGACATATCATAGAATATACGTCACATTTAATGACGTAGTTTGTTCTTTAAAGCAATATTGGTAATACTTAGAGTTTGGATAGAGACAGTATTTTATATTGTTTTTATTTTGTGAGGACCCTTTATAAATAGGAATGTTCTCTATATAGTATGCATCAATTCAGAAAAAGTTTGTGGGGAATGGGTACAAACCCGCAGGTATCAGCTATGTGTATTTTACATAGCGATACCTCTGCGAGTTTGTTAAGCGGGAGCGCCCATGACGCGCAAACTTTTTCTGAATTGATTCCGTCCTATATCCAGCATCCCTATTTAGAATAGAATAATTCATCAATATCATATAATAGTACATTTATATTGACACCGACAGTATATATAATATATTATATAATCATAGACATTATACATGCGAAGGAGGTATTACTTATCATGAGAAAAACAAAGGTGGTACTCGCCAAGGTTCTCACAGCGGCAATGGTTATTAGTTCATTTGCCGGAGTACAGGGGATTACATCAGAGGCGGCTGCCAAGCCGAAACTATCAAAAAAGAGCGTATCAATTACGGTTGGGAAGACAAAAAAGATTACCATAAAGAACGCGAAGAAGTATAAAGTATCATGGAAGATGAAAAGTAAAAAGGTTGCATCTTTCAAAAAGAGCGGTAAATATGCAGTAAAAGTCACGGCTAAGAAAGCCGGTAAGACAACTTTGACAGCAAAAATTAAAAAAGGCAAGAAAACAAAGAAGCTGGTTTGCAAAATCACGGTGAAAAAGAACTCACCTAAAGTGACTAAGACCCCGGTGAATACGCCGACAACATCACCTTCCAATGTGCCAAAGACAACGGAAGTGCCGATAGTTAAACCGACGGCAACCGCAACTGCCGAACCACAGGATACGACACCGGCAATGAAAGAAATTTTTAAAGGTGTGATTGACAATGTCGGAACATGTTTGACTTATAACCAGACATGGAATAACCGTAAGGAAATGCAGGACGCAAGTACCATGGAATTTGTTGACAAACATTTCAATAGTTTTACATTGGAAAATGAAATGAAGCCGGATAACATGCTGAATAAAAAGACTACAATTTCTGTTGCAGATGCCAAGGCAAAAGGATATGTGATTAGTGACGATTACAAGGAATCCACAGTTCCGGAACTTACATTGGAAACGATTGATGGTGTACTTGCAATTGCCAAACAGCATAACATCCGTATGCGTGCACATACTCTGATGTGGCATCAGCAGACACCAACATGGTTTTTTAAGAAGAATTACGATGATAACGAGGCGGTTGTAGATGAAGCAACGATGAATGCCCGTCTTGAGTTCTTCGTTCGAACAATAATGCGCCATACGATGCAGAAAGAAAAAGAATTGACCGGAGAAGTTGGTTCAATCGTATATGCATGGGATGTGTTAAATGAGTACATTCATCGTTCGAATGCTGCCGAAGCGGCAACATGGGTTAGTGTATACGGCGATATGGGATTGAAGCCTACATATGTAAAAGCAGCATTTGAATATGCTTACGACGAATTGAAAAGAGAAAATGTTCAGGATAAAATAACCTTGTTCTACAATGATTATGACACATATTTTAGTGTAGACGATGAACTTGCCCTTATTTCCTATATTAATGAAGGGGAGGAAGCGAAAATCTGTGGCGGTATCGGTATGCAGAGCCACGTGGACATTAAGCGTCCGACTATTGAAGAGTATGGAAATGCATTAAAAGCATTTATTAATGCGGGACTTGAAGTTCAGATTACGGAGCTTGATATTACGATTAATTTTGATACGGACGATACCGATGGAAGAACGCCGACATATGCTTATAAAAATGAAAAGGAAACCGATGCTGACCAAGCTGCCTTTACGAAAGATTTTATTAAGCAGATTGTAGATATTCAGAAAAACCGTGACAAGACCATAAGCCCGAAAGGAATTACCGGCATTACGGTATGGGGAATCAGCGATCAGACATCCTGGCGCGGCAGTTGTAAGCCATTGTTCTTTACAAAAAAGAGAGTTAGTAGTGTTAAGGACGAGACAACCGGTAAGTACAAAACGGTATATACTTATGTGCCAAAGAAGTCTTATGAGGCAATGATTGAAGCATTAAAATAAAAAAGTTCTTGCCAAACATAGGAAATTGTGTTACTTTATTATATGAAGATACTGTTAATTGATATGAGTGGACTTTGGTCCACTCATTCTTTTCGTGTAGATTCAAATACAGACGGAAGTCATTCCGGCTAAAGAAAAGAGGTTTTGAATTGAGTAAACATCAGGACTATGTACAAAAGACAGAGGCTATAGTAGAGCCGATTCTGCAAAAATACCAATTTGAACTGGTAGATGTGGAATTTGTCAAGGAAGCGGGAAGCTGGCATCTTCGGGTTTATATTGATAAGGAAGGCGGTATTACAATTGATGACCTTACCCTTGTAAATCACGAGCTGAGTGATGAGATGGACAAAGACGATTTCATTGAGGAATCTTATATTTTGGAAGTCAGTTCGCCGGGATTACTGCGTCCGTTTAAGAAGCCGAAAGACTTTATGAGAAACATCGGTGAGGATGTGGAGATGAAATTGTTTTCACCGGTTACATGGGAAGAAAAAGGTAAAAAATATTCAGCCAAAGAATTTGTTGGTGTATTGAAGGAATATCGGGAAGATACGGAGACGATTGTTCTTTCAATGGATGACAGAGAGATGGAAACGCCGGTCAAAGAAATTGCGCTGATTCGCAAATATATAACTTTTTAAGTCGTTGCAGATATACGATAGAATGATTGAATAGGAGGATAATAGAAAAAATGAAAAAGACAGCAGCAAAGAAAGGAAATCCGGAATTAATTGAGGCATTAAATGCCATTGAGAAAGAAAAGGATATCAGCAAAGAGATTTTGCTTGAGGCTATTGAAAATTCACTTGTGGCAGCATGCAAAAATGAGTATGGAAAAGCGGATAACATCCGTGTGAATTTAGACCGTGAGACAGGCGAGTTCCATGTATATCAGGATAAGGTTGTCGTAGAAGAAGTAGAGGATGCCATGCTTGAGATGTCTCAGACAGAGGCAGAGGTGAAATATCCGGGAACCGGACTTGGTGAGACCGTCAGTATTGAGGTGACACCGGAAAACTTTGGACGTATTGCAGCCCAGAAAGCAAAACAGGTTGTTGTTCAGAAAATTCGTGAAGAAGAAAGAAAAGTGCTGTTTGAGCAGTATTATGAAAAAGAGCATGATATTGTAACCGGTATGGTACAGCGTTATAACAATGGAAATTATAATGTAAATATTGGCAAAATTGATGCCGTACTTACCAAACAGGAGCAGGTTCCAAGTGAGCACTTTGAGGCACATGACAGAATTAAGCTTTATGTAACAGAAGTAAAGGATACACCAAGAGGACCGAGAATTGTGATTTCACGTACACATCCGGAATTGGTAAAACGTTTGTTTGAATCCGAAGTTGCTGAGATTCAGAGCGGTGTTGTGGAAATTAAAAATGTATCCCGTGAAGCAGGTTCCCGTTCTAAGATTGCGGTTTACAGCAACAACCCAGACGTAGATGCCGTAGGTGCTTGCGTTGGTATGAATGGTGCGCGCGTCAATGCTGTAGTTGATGAGTTATATGGAGAAAAGATTGATATTGTAGAATGGAATGAAGATCCGGCTATTTTCATTGAGCATGCTCTCAGCCCATCCAAAGTCGTATCGGTTACGGTTGATCCTAGCGAAAAGAGTGCAGAGGTCATTGTTCCGGATTATCAGTTGTCTCTTGCCATTGGTAAAGAGGGTCAGAATGCAAGACTGGCTGCCCGATTGACAGGATATAAAATCGATATTAAGAGCGAAACACAAAGTTTATCGTAAGTTCTTTTATGATATGGAAAGGAGGAATGCGGCATGCAGGAGCGAAAAAAACCACAAAGACAGTGTATTGCCTGCAGAGCGTGCAGGGATAAACAGGATTTAATTCGTGTCGTGAAAACAAAGGAAGGCGAAATTATGCTTGACCGTACGGGACGAAAAAATGGCAGAGGAGCGTATCTTTGTGCGAATGAGGAGTGTTTGAAAAAAGCATGGAAAAGCAACGCTCTAAGCCGGTCATTCCGAATGAATGTAAAAGAAGAAACGTATCTATTGTTAGAAAGGCAGTTAAAAGATGGTACAGATTAGAAAGGTCCTCGGTTCTTTAGGACTGGCGATGAAGGCCGGCGATGTGGTCAGCGGAGAATTTATGACGGAGAAAGCGATTCGTGAAGGGATTGCAAGGCTCGTTATAGTCGCTAAAGATGCATCCGGTAATACCAAAAAGAAATTTGCAGATTCGTGTCATTTTTACCATGTTCCTTATGTGGAGTTTGGGGACAAAGAAATGCTTGGCAAGGCAATCGGAAAGGAATTCCGGGCGTCTGTAGCAGTGACAAATAGTGGATTTGCAAAAGCAATTGGCAAGAATTTAGATTTGGAGGTAACAAAGTATGGCAAAAATGAAAATATATGAGATTGCCCGAAGCATACAGCAGCAGGACAAAAATATAAAAAGTGGCGATTTGGTAACACTTTTAAATGAGAACGGATTCGAAGTAAAAGGTGCAAACAGCAATATCGAAGACGAAGCAATTGGATTTTTGATGAATTATTTCAAAAAGAAAAAAGCCGCAGCAAAGGCAGAGCCAAAAGAGGAAGTAAAAGCACCGGTTAAAGAGGAGCCAAAGGTTGAGAAAAAAGAAGAGCCTAAGGTTGAGAAGAAAGTGGAAGAAAAGAAAGAAGAACCTAAGGTAGAAAAGAAGCCGGAAGAGAAAAAAGTTTTTTCACAGGAACCTCAGCAGCCAAAGAAAAACGATAATTACCGTAAGCCAAACAATAACGGTCAGGGACGCAACGATAGAAATGACAGAAACGATAGAGACCGCCGAAATGGAAACGGTAATGGTTCCCGTCCGGATAACCGCGAGAATAATGGTAATAACAACGGCCGCCGCAACGACAGAAATGACAGAGACCGCCGTGGCAATAACAACGGACAAAATTCACGCGGAGATAACCGCCGAAATGGAAACGGTAATGGCAATAATAATCGTGTGTTTGAACGTTTTGAGAAGGCACAGAGTGGTTTTGACGGAATTAAGCAGGAGCAAAAAAACTCCCGTCAGAGAAACCGTAAGAAAGATGATAGAAATAATAAGACAGGCGGATACCGCAAGAGTACAAAAGAAGAAATGAGCAGAATCCGCTCTAAGAAAGACCCGAACCGTAAGGGTGCTTTCATTAAGCCGGAACCGGTAAAACAGGAGCCGGAAGAAGATATTAAGCAGATTACAATTCCGGAATCTTTAACCATCCGCGAATTGGCAGATAAGATGAAGATGCCGGCGGCAGCTTTAGTTAAGAAATTGTTTATGCAGGGTCAGATGGTTTCTCTGAATCAGGAAATCACTTTTGATGAAGCAGAAGAAATCGCTCTTTCTTTCGATATTATTGCGGAATTGGAAGAAAAAGTAGATATGGTAGCGGAACTTCTCAAAGAGGAAGAAGAGGACGAAAGCAAGATGAAAAAACGTCCACCGGTTGTCTGTGTAATGGGTCATGTTGACCATGGTAAGACTTCCCTTTTGGATGCCATTCGTGAGACTGATGTAACGGAACATGAGGCTGGTGGTATTACACAGCATATCGGTGCTTATGTTGTCCGCATTAATGGTGAAAAAATTACATTTTTGGATACACCGGGACATGAGGCATTTACCTCTATGCGTATGCGTGGTGCACAGTCAACAGACGTAGCAGTGCTTGTTGTCGCAGCAGATGATGGTGTTATGCCGCAGACGGTAGAAGCGATTAACCATGCCAAAGCAGCCGGTGTAGAAATTATTGTAGCAATTAACAAAATTGATAAAGAAGGCGCAAACATTGAGCGAGTAAAACAGGAGTTGTCTGAATATGAACTGATTCCGGAAGAGTGGGGCGGAAGTACGATTTTCTGTCCGGTATCGGCACATACAAAAGAAGGTATTTCAAATCTTTTGGAAATGATTATTCTGACAGCGGAGGTTTTGGAACTGAAAGCAAATCCAAAACGCCGTGCAAGAGGTATTGTAATTGAAGCGCAGCTGGATAAAGGACGTGGACCGGTTGCAACCGTTTTGGTACAGAAAGGTACATTAAACGTTGGTGACCATATTGCCGTAGGAACTGCTTATGGTAAGGTTCGTGCCATGCTTGACCACAAGGGAGAGCGTGTGAAACAGGCAACACCTTCGACACCGGTTGAGATTCTTGGTCTGAATGGCGTGCCAAGTGCCGGAGAAATTTTTGTTGCTACAGAAAATGATAAAGAAGCAAAACAGATTGCACAGGCTTATGTAGACCAGGGTAAAGATAAACTTTTGGAGGAAACAAAAGCGAAGAAACTTTCTTTAGATGGACTGTTTAGTCAGATTCAGGCAGGTAATGTCAAAGAATTGAACTTGATTATCAAAGCTGATGTGCAGGGGTCTGTTGAGGCTGTAAAACAGAGTCTTGTGAAATTAAGTAACGAAGAAGTTGCTGTACGTGTGATTCATGGCGGCGTTGGTGCGATTAATGAGTCCGATGTAAGTTTGGCAAGTGCATCCAACGCGATTATCATTGGATTTAACATTCGACTTGATAATGCAGCAAAAGAGACAGCAGACAGAGAAAATGTAGATGTGCGCTTGTATCGTGTCATTTATGATGCAATCGAAGATGTTGAGGCAGCGATGAAAGGTATGCTTGAGCCGATTTATGAGGAAAAAGTCATTGCTCATGCAGAAGTCCGTCAGACATTCAAGGCTTCCGGTGTTGGTACGATTGCCGGTTCTTACGTTTTGGATGGTAAGATTGAGCGCGGATGTCGTGCACGTATCACGCGTGAGGGCGAGCAGATTTTCGAGGGCGATTTGTCAAGTTTGAAGCGTTTCAAAGACGATGTCAAAGAAGTGGCTGCCGGTTATGAATGTGGTCTTGTATTTGATGGATTTAATGATTTGCAGGAAGAAGACCAGATTGAATGCTACAAGATGGTTGAGGTTCCGAGATAGTCAAATCGTTAGGAACGGAGATGGAAAATGAGAAAAAATAGTGTAAAAAATATTCGTATTAACAGCGAAGTACAGCGTGAAATGAGCCAGATCATCCGAGAAGACATTAAGGATCCGAGAATTCATCCGATGACCTCGGTGATGGCTTGTGAAGTAACGCCGGATTTGAAATTCGCTAAAATTTATGTGAGCGTTCTCGGCGATGATGAGGCGAAGGAAAAGACGATGGAGGGACTCAAAAAGAGTGCCGCTTACGCCAGACATCAGTTAGCGCACCGTATGAATCTCAGGAATACACCGGAATTAACATTTATTCTGGATACGTCCATTGAGTATGGTGTAGAGATGTCGAAGAAAATCCGCGAGTTGAATCACCGTGATGAGGACGGGGGTGACAGCGAATGAGTAAATTGCTGTCAGCAATAGAAAAAGCAGAAACGATTGCCATTGGCGGGCATGTGCGCCCGGATGGCGATTGCATCGGTTCCTGCATGGGATTGTTCCGGTACATAAAAAAGAATTATCCGGACAAACAGGTCTGTGTTTATGTGGAAGAGATACCGGATGCTTTTGATTACCTAAAGGAGGAAGATGCTTTTTATGAAAAGCCTTCCTATGACCTGTTTATTTCCCTTGACTGCGGAGATGAGGAGCGTCTTGGTGATGCACAAAAGGTGATGGAAAAAACGCCGTATGTGTTAAATATTGATCATCACATTACAAATACAAAGTTTGGCAATGAAAATGTTGTAAAAGAAGCAAGTTCAACCTGTGAGATTTTGTATGGTCTGATGGAGGAAGAAAAGTTAGATGCCGGTATTGCCAGTGCACTCTATACCGGAATCATCCATGATACCGGTGTGTTTAAACATTCCAACACAACAAAAGAGACTATGGAAATTGCCGGAAAGCTGATTGCTTTTGGAATCCCGTTTGGCAAGATTATCGATGACAGTTTTTACCGAAAAACGTATAAACAGCTTCAAATTATGGGACGCTGTCTGATGGAAAGTGTCCGCATTATGGATGGGCGCTGTTTGTTTTCTATTGTGCGTCAGAATGTGATGAAATTGTATGAGGCAAAGCCATCGGATCTGGATGGAATTATTGATGAAATGCGAACGACAGAGGGTGTCGAGGTGGCAATTTTACTTGATGAGAGAGAACCGGGCGAGTTTAAGGTAAGCATGCGCTCGAATGAGATTGTCGATGTCAGTGTTATCGCCCGCTATTTTGGTGGCGGCGGTCACGTAAGAGCGGCAGGCTGTGCCATTAAAGGCTCTGCATTTGATGTAATCAATAATCTGACCGGGCATATTGAAAAACAGCTGGGGTAGTCAAACATGAATGGAATTATTAATGTGTATAAAGAGCGTGGTTTTACTTCTCACGATGTGGTGGCAAAACTACGTGGCATTCTTCATATGAAAAAAATAGGGCATACCGGAACGCTCGACCCTGATGCGACCGGTGTGCTTCCTGTATGCATAGGGAAGGCAACGAAGGTTTGCGGGCTTCTCGCGGACAAGGATAAGACTTATCGTGCAGTTGTAAAATTAGGTGTCATGACAAATACTGAGGATATGACAGGAGAAATCCTTGCCAAACATCCGGTGTCGGTTACGAAAGAGCAAATTGAAAGGGCAGTTTCTAAGTTTGTGGGTGAAATCGAACAGGTTCCGCCGATGTATTCTGCCATAAAAATAAATGGCAAGAAACTTTATGAATTGGCAAGACAGGGGAAAGAAGTTGAGCGGAAAGCCCGCAAGGTGACAATTTACGAAATTAAAGTGTTGTCGATTGATTTTTCGGAAAATGAATTTACGATGGAAGTGAGCTGTTCCAAAGGAACGTATATCCGTACACTCTGCAAAGATATTGGGGAGTTCCTTGGGTGCGGTGCGGCGATGAAAACTCTTGTGCGCACTCGTGTTTCTGAGTTTTTTTTAGAGCAGGCACTTACGTTAGGACAGATAGAGCAGGCAGTAAAAGAGGGAAAGATACAGGATTATCTGATTCCGATTGATGCCATGTTTTCAGATTTAAAAGACTGTGTGGTATCAGATGAAGTACTGCGCCTTTTACTTAATGGAAACTGCATTGCAAAAAAGGATACTTCATATCAGATGCCAAAAGACAAAGAGCGGGTGAGAATGTATTCCATGGAGAATGAATTTTATGCGATTTACGAATACCGCCAAAGGGAGGATAAGTATTTCGTAGTGAAGATGTTTTAGAATTGAGGAATGACGTATGAAAATAATACGAAATTTAGAGTTTCAGGGAAAACAGACAGCGGTTTGTATCGGCAAATTTGACGGGATTCATAAAGGGCATCGTCTGCTGATTGAACAGGCAAAAAAAGAAAACAAACCGATTGTTATGATTTCGTTTTCCGTGGATGAAGCGAAGGTTTTGTATACGCCTTATGAAAAAGAAAAATTAGCAGAATATTTAGGAATCGACTGTCTGCTTGAGATTCCTTTGACAAAGGAATTTTGCAGCCAGACACCGGAGGAGTTTGCAAAAAAATTATTGTGCGATACCTGCGATGCCGTATCGGTCATCGTTGGCAGTGATTTTCGCTTTGGCGCCGGCAGAAGCGGCGATACAAATACACTGCAGCAGTTAGGAGAAAAACTTGGTTTTTCGGTAACGGTTCTTTCTAAATTGGAATTAGGCGGTGAGGTCGTGAGCAGTACCAGAATCCGCTCGTTGATTGGAACCGGTAAGATGGAACTGGCAAATGAACTTTTGGGGACGCCTTATTTTCTTACCGGTGTAGTACAAAAGGGAAATCAGCTGGGACGGACGATGGAAACACCAACGGCAAATATATACCCAGATGCTTATAAAGTGCTGCCACCATATGGTGTGTATGCGGTTTTTGTTGATGTTGAAGGAAAAAGATATAAAGGAATTTGTAACCTTGGAGTAAAGCCGACCATCCCCGGTGAGAATGAAGTCGGCTTTGAGGTTTGGCTGTTTGATTTCTCCGGTGATTTATATGACAAAGAATTAACAGCATACTTTGTCTCATTTTTGCGGGAAGAGAGAAAGTTTGCCTCTCTTACGCAATTAAAAGAGCAGATCACAAGAGATACGGTTTTGGCGAAGCAAATACTTTCTCAGAAAGAGAGCGAATGGCATCCGGAATCGTTTCTTCACTGAGGTTTGCAAAACCGAGAAGAAAAGTTGGAAGATAGTGGCAAGGAAGATTCTGGTAATATCCCTTTAATGATTTTAACGGCATACCAAGTGTTTGTGCTCTGCGTAATATTTCTTCTTCAGTCTGTGGTCCCAAATAACGGATAAGCACATATAACCCGGCATTGTCGCCGGATATTTCAAGAATTTTTTTAGGGAAATACTTCTGCAGTTGTTCCATCATGCAGTCGTGTTTCCCTTTGTATATTTTTCTCATGCGGTTTAAGTGTTTTTCAAAGTATCCCTGTTTAATAAAATCGGTTAAAATTGCCTGCTCAATACGTGAAACCGGGCAGGAGTAATTGTCAATCAGACGTTCAAAACGTGGCAGCAATGCCATCGGCAACACCATGTAACCGGTTCTTATAGCAGGTGAAATGGCTTTGGAAAATGTTCCGATATAGATGACCTTTCCTGCTTTGTCTAAACTTTGCAGCGCGGGAATCGGTTTTCCTTTATAGCGGAATTCGCTGTCGTGGTCATCCTCCAAAATATAGCGGTTTTCTTCCTTTTCTGCCCAGTGCAGAAGCTTTTGTCTGGTGGAAACCGGCATAACACTGCCGAGAGGAAACTGATGACTTGGCGTTACATAGCAGATGTCCGCGTTTGTTTTTGCAAGTGCCAAAACATCCATGGTGTTTTCCTTTAGCGGAATATCCAGAATGGAATAACCATTGGTCGAGAGAACCTGACGCGCACTCAAATATCCGGGGTCTTCCATGGCAAATATGGTTTCCCCGGAAAAAAGGATGCAGAGCATCTGAAGAAGATTGGAAAGTCCGGCACCGATGATAATTTGTTCCGGGCGGCATATAACCCCACGGGAGCCACGAAGATAATTCGCAATTGCCTGACGAAGCGGCAAATCCCCTTTGGCATCACCGGCACTGAAATTGGATGGTAAATCCAGCTGGTTTTTTCCTATGGATTTCCAAATCGAATAAGGAAAATGTTCTAAATCAATGGAATCCGGGTTAAAATCAAAGCGTACCGGTGGTGCTTCCTTTGTGTTTTTTTCTTTGTTTTCTTTTTGTGGAGCAGAAGTCGGGATTTGCTTTAAATGCGTAACGTGGTTTGCAAAATATCCCTGTCTTGGGCGGGCGTCCAGATATCCTTCGGCAACCAACTGGTCGTAGGCGGTATCCACCGTGCTCCGGCTCACATTTAGGTTCGCGGCTAAACTACGCGCCGACGGCAGTTTTTCTTCTGCAGCAATATTTCCATTCAATATCTCTTTGCGGATGTATTCATAAATCTGTATATAAAAAGGTTTTAAGTTGGCATTATCAAGTGGTATGGTTATCATATAAAAAGTCCTCCTAGTTAAGCATACCAATAGTATATCAAATGAAAGGACAGGAGGCAAATGATATATTATTACCGACTGCTAGCATAATTTGTAGCGCGTGATGCTTGACCAATTCGGTGGGAAATGCTATTAATAATGCAAATACATCGTGTTTGCCGTAAAGATATTGGGTACCTTTTTGAGGAATGCCAAGTTTATTATGTAATACAGTGTCAGGTATTTCAAAGCGTGTTTGGAAAGAAAAAAGTTGCTCGTTATGTGCACATAGATTACGAAATATAGTAAAAATCCTTAAATATTGGATTAATTCTTTTTCTGTAATGTTGTCATAATGGATACTGATTTTAGATTTTATGCTAGGGTGCATAAAGGAGTACATTTTGGAAGTTTGTCCCATGGTAAGAGTTTTCATTATTACCCACAATGGAACATTTCCATAGGTATTTCGCTGATATACAACATAATTGTGTTCTGTGTTTTTTGTGGCCTCATATGTTAATTTAGAAATTAGTTTTGAAATATGATAACGATTTGTTTTAGAAATATTATAGTTTGCAGAGTTTAAATATGCTGCTTGATTTTCAGAAAAAACTTCGCAGAAAGAATAGGAAATCAGCGAACGGATTTTTTGCTCAATATGGCAAATATATTTAAAAACAAGCGAACGAAGATTTTCATCGAAGTCGTATAAGGCAACAATATCTGTAAAGTTTGTACCTTTTCGTAAGTTCTTGTCATTGGATTGTAAAATATATCTTTGTAGCCATCAATTAAAGAGTAATAGCCAATGTTTAGTAATTTGTTTTTGGCATAGGATAGATTGGAAATATTAAGATGCTTTTTTTGAATTAGGTTATTTAATTGTTCAAAGTATGTAATAAAAGGTTTCGTTAATTTCTTTTGCATAAAAATCCTCCCATAAAATTTTGGTATAAAAAAGGAAGGCCCGCAGGTCTTCCTTCCGGTCGCAGGCATCGCAAGTTTCTGCAACCTAATCACTACAGACATATTATCACACATATCCGCCAAATGCAAGCAGTATATGTGATAAATCTGCAATAATAATATATGCATGAGCGGATGTTTTAATACAAATTGCCTTTACCTCTATTTTTTGCTATACTAAAGCGGTAGAATCTATGTATAAAGAAATGGAGATGAATACCCGGATGAAAAAGCAGATAATTTTTGATATGGATGGTGTTCTGTTTGATACAGAAAATCTCGTCTTTTCATGCTGGAAATTTGCTGCCGGAAAATTTATGCTGACCGGTATTGAAGACGTTTTTTATCAGGTGATTGGTGTGTCATCGGAAGGAACAAAAAAGGTATTTTCCAAAACGTATGGCGATAAATTAGATTATGCACAGTTTCGTGAGGAGACGCACCGAATGTTTGATGAAAAAATAGAGAAAAACGGTGTGCCATTAAAAACCGGTGCAAGAGAACTATTGCAGTTTTTGAAGATTAATGGATGGCGGGTTGGTCTGGCTTCCTCGACACGTGTTCAGCGTGTGGAAGAAATGTTAAAAGCGACGAATTTATACGATTTTTTTGATGTTATAGTTGGCGGTGACATGGTAGAAAAAAGCAAACCGGAACCAGACATTTACTTAAATGTATGTGAAAAGATGAAAATAAATCCAAAAGACACATATGCAGTTGAAGATTCACACAATGGTGTCCGCTCGGCTGCTGCGGCTGGACTTAGAGTGCTGCACGTGCCGGATATGTTAAAGCCAACAAAAGAAATGGAACAATTGTCCTACATGATTTTCCCGGATTTAATTGAAGTGAGAGAGTATCTTGCGAAAAATGCTTAAAAAAATCCTCCTGCAAATATGCGGGAGGATTTTTGTATCCTATTCTGACTTTTATTAAACTTCAAACAGCATATCACCGTAAGATGGTACCGGCCAGTACTCTTTATCAACAATCATTTCCAACTCATCGATTGGTGCACGTAAGTCTGCCATTGCGGTAAATACGGTGTCACGGAAGAATTCAGCCTGTTCTTTTCCTTCTTCCATAGCATTTGCTTTCTTATCTGCATCTTTCAAAGCATACAGAGCAGTCTGTGCTTTTGCAAGAAGAGAAGAGCACGTAGTAAGCAAATCTTTCTGAACGGACAAGTCTGCTTCTGCACAAGCAGCAGAAATGCTGTTAATTGAATCACCAAGACTTGTTACATAACTAATGATGGCCGGGATGTATTCCTTAGAAGCCATATGAATCATTGTCTTAGCTTCGATGTTGATTGCTTTTGCGTAAGCTTCGTAGTTAATCTCTGCACGAGACTCAAGCTCAGTTTTTGTATAAACATGCTGTCTCTCAAACATCTCGATGGTTTTTGGATAGAGAAGAGAAGCAGTTGCATCTACCATTGTTTTTACGTTTGGAAGACCACGTTTTTCAGCTTCTGCAATCCACTCATCGGAGTAACCGTTTCCGTTAAAGATTACTTTCTGATGTTCTTTCAATGTCTCGTAAATAATTTCATCTACAGTCTTATCTAAGTCATCTGCTTTTTCCATGCGGTCAGCCATACTCTGAAGTACATCAGCAACTGTTGCATTAAGTACGGTATTTGCACCGGCAATTGACATGGAAGAAGCAACCATACGGAACTCAAATTTATTTCCGGTAAAGGCAAATGGTGATGTACGGTTACGATCAGTTGCATCCTTTTTGATTGGTGGGATAGTGTGAACACCGATATCCATACGCTCGCCTTTATTACTGTGAGTAGCAGTACCGTTTTGTAAAATCTGCTCTACGATATCCTCTAACTGCTCGCCGAGGAAAATAGAAATGATAGCCGGAGGTGCCTCATTTGCACCAAGACGATGGTCATTTCCAGGATTGGAAGCAGACATACGTAACAGTGCGGCATTATCATCTACAGCAGCGATAACAGCGGATAAAAACAGAAGGAACTGTTTGTTATCATATGGTGTTTTACCGGGACTTAATAAGTTCTTTCCTGTATTAGTAACCAAAGACCAGTTATCATGTTTTCCGGAACCGTTTACGCCGGCAAATGGTTTTTCGTGAAGAAGACACTCAAAATTGTGACGGCGTGCCACTTTTTTCATTGTCTCCATAACTAACTGGTTGTGGTCAGTTGCAATGTTTGCTGTGCTGTAAATCGGAGCCATCTCATGCTGAGCAGGAGCCACTTCGTTATGCTGTGTTTTTGACAAAATGCCAAGTTTCCACAATTCATCATTTAATTCACGCATAAATGCTGCCTGACGCTCGCGGATTGTACCAAAGTAGTGGTCATCCAGTTCCTGTCCTTTTGGTGGCATATGTCCAAACAATGTACGACCGGTAAAGATTAAGTCGTCACGCTGTAAAAACTGTTCTCTGTCAATTAAGAAATATTCCTGCTCCGGTCCTACAGAACATTTTACATTTTTTACTTCCTCGTCACCGAGTAAGTTCAAAACGCGGACAGCCTGTTTGCTGATTGCTTCCATTGAACGGAGAAGAGGAGTTTTTTTGTCAAGTGCCTCTCCTGTGTAAGAGCAGAATGCGGTAGGAATACAAAGAACCGTACCGATTGCATCCTCACGGAGAAATGCCGGTGATGTACAATCCCATGCAGTATAACCTCTGGCTTCGAATGTAGCACGGAGTCCGCCGGATGGGAAAGAAGAAGCATCTGGTTCACCTTTAATCAATTCTTTACCGGAGAACTCAAGTACAGCGTGTGCATTGGATTCCGGACTTAAGAATGAGTCATGTTTTTCGGCTGTTACACCGGTCATTGGCTGGAACCAGTGGGTATAATGAGTAGCACCGTTTTTCAATGCCCATTCTTTCATTGCATGAGCAACCACATTTGCTACTTCAGGAGCCAGCTCCTCACCATTTTCAATGGTATCCCTCAACTGGGCGTATGTCTTCTTTGGCAGGTATTCCTGCATGACATCGTCGTTAAAAACTTTTGTTCCAAAAACATCTTCGATTACATTTTTTTGCATAGTTAATTCCTTCCTTCCCATGTTATTTGAATTGCAGACGCCTGACAAAAAAGAAAGGTGTCCCCATGAATGAGAACACCTTCGTTCTTGTAAAACGTACTATGCGTATACCATATCATGTTTACATTCAAAAGTAAAGAGTTTTTTTGAAAATATTTTTTATGATAGGCAAAAGATATCCATCCATTGATTCAACACTTGTTCTATTGTATCAGAAAAATAGGATTTTTCAATGCTTTCTGACGGGAAAACCTCGGTTTTCTGAAAAAGTTTATTATTTATATAGAAAGAAATGCTTCCGATGGGGGTGTTTTTTCGTATTGGCGCACAAAGTGCAGTCGGAATCCGGTATACGATTTTCAAAGAATCAAAGGAAGCAGTAAGTGTTTCTTTCGGGATAATCGGTTTGAGAGATACAAACTTTTTTTTGCCATCCTTTACCGGGATTTTGGCAAGGGCAAGGTTTTGAACCGGAAGCGGTGCTTTCTGAAAATAAAAAAAACCATAATCCATTAAACTTTTTGTGTCACTCCACTTGAACGATTTGTTTGGCGGCCATCCGCTGGCGAGAACACAACTGGTAAGCGTGATGCCGTTTTTCTTTGCGGCTCCGACAAAACAGTAACCGGCTTTTCCGGTAAATCCGGTTTTGATACCGAGCGCGCCTTCATAATAAGAAAGGAAAGCGTCATGGTTTGTCAGACTGTAGTGGTACTTTCCGGAGCAGTCTGAAAAAGAATGAGATTTTGTCTGCACCAGAGAAAGGAAGTCTTTGTTTTTTATAGCATAGGAAGCGAGCTTACACATATCCGAAGCAGTGCTGTAATGACCATTTGCGTCGAGTCCGTTTGGTGTGATAAAATGAGTCGAAGACATGCCAAGAAGTTTTGCCTTCTGATTCATTTTTGCTGCGAAACCGGAAACAGAGCCGCCAAGGTGTTCGGCAATTGCGACTGCCGTGTCATTGTGGGATTCCAGCATGAGAGAGTACAAAAGATCTTTCATATAATACTGTCTTCCAGGCTGCATACCAAGATGGACTTTTGGCATCCCGGCTGCCTTTTGGCTTGCAATGACCACATCGTTAAGCTTATTTGACTCCAGTGCTAAAAGGGCGGTCATGATTTTGGTGGTACTTGCCATTGGCACTTTTTTGTCCGTGTTTTTACTATATAGAATGCGATGGGAACCGGCATCCATCAGGCAGGCATAGGAGGCGTGTAAAATAAGTGGATTTGGTGTCTGCTCCATGGCATTGATTTGAATGACAGGCTCCGGCAGAACAGGAACAAAATCCGAAGAATTGGTGGAACTAAATTGTCTGTCCCACAGAATATGGAATGAGGTCAGGGCACATAATAAAAGGATGGCAAAGCATTTTTTTTGTTTCATAAAAAGGCCACCAGATATTTTTTTACAGTATATGAGGAATTTGAAAAAATAATTCAAATAGTTGTTGCCAAGGGGTTGAAAAAGCGTTACAATTACAATTGGATAAAATTTGAGTTTTATATAAACAATAATACAGAAAGTGGAGGGCTGCAAATGAGTAATTCAGCAAAAATGTCAGCAAAACAGCGCATTGAAGCACTTGTTGACGAAAACAGTTTTGTTGAGATCGGTGGTTTAATCACAAAG
>OLSF01000436.1_pt1 | contig 43009 bp, 30 predicted proteins | sample 1672301 | NCBI WGS metagenome assembly OLSF01 (sample SAMEA3136669, study PRJEB25190) | human gut metagenome | biome: human gut; feature: human-associated habitat; material: faeces | place: Austria | collected 2013
AGGTTCTCTCCCTCCGGCCCTGCGGGGCCACCTCCCTCGCAGAGGGAGGCAAGGGTCTGTTTTTTACACTTTCCACAATCTTTTGCCTAAAAATTTTTACAAAAAATCCGAAAAAACTGTTTAAATTTCCACAACAATGTGGTAAAGTAGTATCAAACAGGCGGGAGTGTTCAAAAATCACTGCGCCGCAATGAAATTCTACGCCGCAGGGCTGCCGGAAGCAGCCCCGGCGCGAAAAGAGGTTTGACGATCCATGGGCTACGCAAGCAAAGACATCCGCAACATTCTGGTGGCCGGCCACGCCGGCTGCGGCAAAACGACGCTGACCGAGGCACTGCTGTACATGAGCGGCGCTTCCGAGCGTATGGGCCGTGTCGAGGACGGTACCACCGCCAGCGACTTTGACCCCGAGGAGATCCGCCGCAAGGCATCGCTCAACTCGAGCGTTGTCCCCGTCGAGTACGAGGGCATCAAGTACAACCTGATCGACGCACCGGGTCTGTTTGATTTTGAGACCGGCGCTGCCGAGGGCATCATGGCCGCCGAGAGCGTGCTGATCTGTGTGTCCGGGCGTTCCGGCGTGACCGTCGGTGCCGAGAAGGCGTACCAGCTGGCGCTGAAAAACAACAAGGCGCGGATGATCTTTGTCACCAAGGCTGATTTGGAAAACGCCGACTACTTTAAGATCCTGGAGCAGATGAAGATCAAGTTCGGCCCCAGTGTCTGCCCCTGCGTCGTGCCCGTCCGTCTGGACGACGGCACCGTCGCCTACATCAACCTGTTCAGCCAGAAGGCCTTCAAATACGAAGGCGGCAAGCAGGTCCAGATCGACCTGCCCGACATCGGCCACCGCTTTGAGGGCCTGATCCAGGCCATGAGCGAGGCCATCGCCGAGACCGACGAGGCTTTGATGGAGAAGTTCTTCGAGGGTGAGGCTTTCACCACAGAGGAAATCGTCCAGGGCATGGCCTCCGGCGTGCGCAGCGGCCAGATCACACCCGTGTTCTGCGGCTCTGCGGTCAACGCGCAGGCGCTGGATATGCTGCTCTACAACATGAACGTGCTGCTGCCCGGCGCGGACACCGCGTCCGCCGTGGGCGAGTCTGGCGGCGAGCCGGTGGAAATCACCGCCGACCCCGCCGCCCCGCTGTGCGCCTACGTCTTTAAGACTGTGGCCGACCCGTTTGTCGGCAAGCTGAGCTTTATTAAGGTGCTGTCCGGCAGGCTGACCGCGACGAGCAACGCCGTCAACGCCCGCACCGGCCAGCCGGAGCGCCTGGGCAAGACGCTGACCGTCTGCGGCAAAAAGCAGACCGACACGCCCGAAATCGCCGCCGGTGACATCGGCGCAGTTGCCAAGCTGGCCACCGCCAAGACCGGCGATACCCTGTGTGACCCCGCCCGTGTCGTGGCGCTGCCCGCACCCGTGTACCCCATCAGCAGCTACCGCATGGCCGTCAAGGTCGCCAAGAAGGGTGACGAGGGTAAGGTCGGCAGCGCGCTGGCCCGCCTGATCGAGGAGGACCCCGCCATCCGGTTCGTGGTCGACCCCGAGACGAAGCAGCAGATCATCAGCGGTCTGGGCACCCAGCATCTGGAGGTCGCGCTGGCCAAGCTGAAGAATAAGTTCGGCGTCGAGATCACGCTCGAGAATCCGCGCGTGCCGTACCGTGAGTCCATCCGCAAGAGCTGCAAGGCGCAGGGCCGCCACAAGAAGCAGACCGGCGGCCACGGCCAGTTCGGCGACGTCTGGATCCAGTTCGAGCCCATCGAGGGCGAGGGCATCGAGTTTGCCGAGAACGTGTTCGGCGGCAGCGTGCCGAAGAACTTCTTCCCGGCAGTCGAGAAGGGCGTCCGTCAGGCCGCCGAGCACGGCGTGCTGGCCGGTTACCCGATGGTCGGCATGAAGGCCACGCTGCTGGACGGCAGCTACCACCCTGTTGATTCCAGCGAAATGGCGTTCATTATGGCCGCCAAACTCGCGTATAAGGCCGCCATCCCCGAGGCCGGCCCCGTCCTGCTTGAGCCCATCGGCGCATTGAAAGCCCACGTTCCCGCCGACAACACCGGCGATATTATGGGCGAGGTCACGAAGCGCCGCGGCCGCGTGCTGGGCATGAACCCCGATGACGACGGCCTGCAGGTCGTCGAGGCCGAGGTCCCCGTGGCCGAGATGCAGGACTTCACCACCTTCCTGCGCCAGTTGACCCAGGGCCGCGGCTACTTCACGTTCGAGTTCGTCCGGTATGAGACCCTGCCGCAGATGCTTGAGAACAAGGTCATCGAGCAGGCAAAGGCATTGGGCAACTTTGCGGATGAGGATTAAACGAGAGATGTTCTTTCTTTGCAAAGAAAGAACCAAAGAAATTCTAAATAAGTAAAATAAAAGCACCTGCTGACCGGTATGCGTGTGACCGGCCAGCAGGTGCTTTTTGGGTAAAATATGTAAAGCTTCTTTGCTTACTTTCTTCTCGAAGAAAGTAAGAGAAAAGGGAGCCTGCGGAAAGGTGCCAAAGCCCCTCAGGCCTCGCAGGCTCGGCCAGCTTCCCGCAATGCGAGGAGCCTTTTACAGCCTCCCCTCACAGGGGAGGTGGCCGAGCGCAGCGATGGCCGGAGGGGCTTTGGCCGTTACCCGTTAGCACCAGCCTCCCGGGAAAGCACCGGGCCGGGCATGCCCGGCCCCTACAACGCAGCAAAATGAAAGGCACGCCCCCCATCACGTGATCTTCAACGCCCGCTGCACGCGGTACACAATGTACTTGAACAGCCCGGCGATCAGACTGAACTCCACCCAGACATAATTGGGCAGGTTCCGCCACTTGAATTTCGGTTTGTTTATCTTCGGCAGCGCCGCCCACGCCTCACGGAAGCCCTTCGCGTAATCCCCGCCGAAGCCGCGCAGCCGGAACATAAGCACTTTGAGCAGATACCCCAGCAGCATCGGGATAAAATTCAAAACCAACATCAAAATCGGCTGGTTCTTGTAGGGCAGCAGAATGCTGTTGCGCCCGCTTTGGATGCTCTTAAACGGGTTGTAGCGCACCGCGCCGGTGGTCGCGCCGCAGATGTGGCGGCAGCGGGCCGTGGGGCAGTAGACGTTCCTGTAGCCGAAATTGTTCGCACGCCAGCTCAAATCGACGTCCTCGTAATACGCGAAAAACAGCTCGTCAAACACGCCGATCTCGTCCAGAATCGACTTGCGGTAGAGCGCCGCGCCGCCGCACGCGCTAAACACACGGCAGGGCTTTGTATAGCGGCTGGCCTTTAAGCCGTCGCCGCGCTTGCAGGCAAAGCCCAGGATCGTCACGTAGTCGCCCGCGTCGTCGGCCAGCTCCGGCTCATAGTAGCGCAGCATCAGGCTGCTGACCGCAAAAATTTTCGGGTCGGCGTCGGCGGTTTTGATCAGCTCCGCCAGCCAATCCGGCTCCGCAAAGGCGTCGTTGTTGAACAGCGCCATGTATTCGCCTTTGGCAATCGCAATGCCCTGGTTCACCGCATGGGAAAAGCCGGTGTTCCCGGCGTTCTCAATTAAAGTGTAGCGGTCCCGTCCGCAGTAGCTGCGGGCGATGTCCAGGCTCTCGTCGGTGGAGCCGTTGTCAATGACGATCAGCTCAAAATCCTGCTCGGTCTGCGCCCAGACGGACTCGATGGAATCCCGCAGCCAGCCCGCGCCGTTCAGGTTCGGGATGATGACAGATGCTTTCATGGCGCCTCCTCAACGGTAATAGTAGTAGGCCAGCTGGCTGTGCAGCGCGGCGGTAAACACCATCGCGGCCACAGCCACAAACAGGATGACCAGCCCCGCCACGACCAGCGCACGGATCAGGTACGCCCGGGCCAGCCGCCTGCGGGCAGGGTCCTGCGTGCCGCCAAAGCTCCACACCACCGCCAGCACGAACCCGGCAATGGGAATGGCGAACAGCAGCATGGCCGCCGTCGTCGCGCCCTGGCTCATGGCGTCGATGCGGTCCTCCTCCAGGTCTTGCTCGTACAGCGGCTCGCCGGTCTGAACGGTGCCCTCCGGGGACTGGCGCATGGACTCCAACAGAGCCTCGCCCATCGGGATATGCGGCAGCGGTGCGCCGCACTTGGGGCACCGCTCGTCGTACGGGGCAGTCAGCAGACCGCAGTTTTTGCAAAAATGTGCCATAAAAACCTCGCTTATTCGTCGAATGCCAGACCGCGGTCCAGCTGGGTGTTCAGGATGATCTGGGTGTTGGTGGAGCCCATCTTCTGCATCTTGGTCAGCAGGTGCTCCAGCGCGTCAATGTCGGTGCAGCTTACCTTAATTATAAAGTTGTAGCTGCCTGTCACGCGGAAGCACTGCAAGACCTGCGGCTCCTGCTCGATCATGGTCAGAAAGCTCGCGCGGGTCGCTGCGTCCACCAGTACCGAGATCAGCGCCTCGACCCGGGCGGGCGCGTCGGGGTGGCGCAGCACGACAGTGTACCCGCCGATGACGCCCTCCTGCTCCAGGCGGTGGATCCGGCTGGATACGGCGGGACTGGTCAGGCTGACCCGCTGGGCAATGTCCTTAACGGGCATACGCGCATTTTCCGCCAGCAGTTGTAGGATTTTGTGGTCCAAATCGTCCATGGATTGACTCCTTGTTGTTGTTTTGTGTAATGCGCACAAAAAAATAAAGTGAAGTATACAATCACTGTTATCTTTAACAAAATTGGAAAAGTATGCTTTTTTGTGCGCTTGCTAAATAAAATTAAGTGGGAATGACTTTATTATAATCTTTTGAAAACCAAAATGCAAGTCTGACATTTGACATTTTAAGAAAACTTGCTATAATGATATTTGTAATCAATCAAGACATTCACTGACCTTTATATACTTTCCCACCCCTCTATGCACAAAGCCCCGCAGGTATCCCCTGCGGGGTTTTGTGTTTGTGTTGGCAGGACACAATGCGGGAAAGTGTGCAAGAATTGGGGGCTTTTTGCCTTCCCCCGCGGGGGAAGGTGCCCGCAGGGCCGGATGAGGGGCGTGTGCACGGCAGCAGCCTGTAAACGGGCAGCATCTGCAAGGTCGACCCTCATCAGTCAGTGGTCGGGGTCACTGACAGCTTCCCCCTCCGGGGGGGGGGAGCCATGCGCGCGAAAGGCTGCATTTTTACATTTTAAAGCCCGCCCCGTTTGACGGCACCCGGACTGCCGTGGTATAATGTAATTTCCGACACATAACGTGTTTTTTTAACGGAGGAATCAATATGCTCATCCCTGTGCTGCTTTTTATTGTCGGTCTGTTGTTCCTGATCAAGGGCGGCGACTGGTTTGTTGACGGCGCGTCCGCACTGGCCCGCCGCTTCCACCTGCCGGAGCTGCTCATCGGCGCGACGGTGGTCTCCATCGGCACGACGCTGCCGGAGGTCATGGTCTCCACAATGTCCGCGCTGTCCGGCCATGGCGAGATTGCCTACGGCAACGCCATCGGCTCGGTCATCTGCAACGCGGCACTGATCGCGGCCATCACGATTGCGGTGCGCCCCGGCAGGGTAGACCCCAAAACGCTGAAAACCCCCGTCGCCTTCTTCTTCGCGGCGGCGGCCATCTACTGCATTGCGGCCTATGTTTTCGGCAGATTCACCCGCGTCATGGGCATCATCATGCTGGCAATGTTTGTGGCGTACATGGCCGCCAACGTGCTGCAGATGAAAAACACCCCCGCCGGTGAGCAAGAGGCGTCCGAGGAGGAGGAGGAAATGCCCCTCGCCAAGACGCTGATCCTGCTTGTGCTGGGCGCGGTGCTGATCGCCGTCGGCGCAAACCTGCTCGTGGACAACGGCACCCTGATCGCGCAGGCCCTCGGCGTGCCCGAGAGCGTCATCGCCCTGACGTTTGTCGCGCTCGGCACCTCGCTGCCCGAGCTGGTCACGGCCATCACCTCGCTGGTCAAGGGCCACAGCGACCTGTCGCTGGGCAACATCGTCGGTGCGAATGTCTTTAACCTTGTGCTGGTCAGCGGCATGTCGATCACGCTGGCACCCTTCACCATCCCGCAGAGCGCCACGCTGTTCGGCATCAATTCCAGCCTTGTGCTGGATCTGCCGGTCATGCTGGCTGTCATGCTGATCCTGACGGTCCCCGCCCTCGTCAAGGGCAAGCTGCACCGCGCCCAGGGTATCCTGCTCCTGGCGATCTACGCCGCCTTCTGCGCGGTGCAGTTTGCGCTGTAAAGAAAAAGGCTTCATCGCCCATGTGGACGTCCCCGCCGACATGCACCGCGCCTTTGCACAGCTCCAAACCGTCTGCGGCAAGGAGACCCGCGCCGCCAACCCGGCGTTCGCCACCCAAAAGACAGAATAGAATTTCCATGCCCGGCATACACTTCCGCGAGGTGGTGTGTATGCTGGGCATTTTTGGTTTGTTTTTGCAGGCGGCGGCAGGGCATATTCTGTATCTGGCGCTGCATCTCGAAAGCGGGTCCTTCCCGCGTCCGCTCCCGCCGGACAGGGAGCGCGCGGCCTTTGCCGATCTGCAAAAGGGCGGGGCAGCCGCCGCACAGGCGCGGGATACGCTGATCCGCCACAATCTGCGGCTCGTCGCGCATATCTGCAAAAAATACTATGCCGGGAACAGCGCACAGGACGACATGATCTCCATCGGCACGATTGGGCTTATCAAGGCGGTGGATACCTTCGACCCCGCCAAGGGCAAGCGCTTTGCCAGCTATGCGAGCAGATGTATTGAGAATGAGCTCCGCATGGACCTGCGGCGGGGGCGGCGGACGGGAGTGACGCTGTCGCTGCAGGAGCCGCTCGAGGCGGACGGGCAGCTGACGCTGGCGGACACCCTGCCCGATGAAGCCGACATGGAGGCCGGCTGCGAGAGCCGCGCCGACGCCGCCCGGCTGCGCGCGCTGGTGGACGCTCTGCCCGCCCGGGAACGCGCTATTATGCGGCAGCGGTATGGATTTGACGGTGCGCCCAAGACCCAGCAGCAGACGGCGCAGGCACTGCACATCAGCCGCAGTTATGTTTCGCGGCTGGAAAAGCGCGCACTCGAGTACCTGCGCGGCCGGTGGCCGGCGGAATGACAGGAACGGCGCAAAGAGGATGAAATCAACTAAAAAATGACTGGGTGGGGGGGGGTACACGAAATACCGTTTGCGGCAAATGTGTGGCATGATGCGGCAGAACGCGCCACATATATGCCACACTTTTGTAAACTGTCGAATCTATGACATAAATCGGGAAATACACGAAGCTGCCCGCTAAATGTGTCAAATTTGCAAACTGTTATGAAATAACCAGAAAAACTTGAAAAAATTTTCGGAAACTCATTGACATTTTGCTGACAAGCGGATACTATAGGAGTGTAGACATTTTTTAAAGCGAGGTATACCAACGTGCATCTGACAAAAAGCGAACAACAGATCATGGAAATTTTTTGGCAGGCGGATCACGCGATGGCACAGACGGAAGTCGTGAAAACCTGTGTTGACCGTAAATGGAAGGAACGCTCGATTTTTTCGATGCTGAACAGCCTGATGGAGAAGGGTGTTTTGCGGGAGGTTGGCTTCGTGCGCAGCGGTAAGACCTATGCCCGCACGTTTGAGCCTGCCATGTCCCACGCTGAGTACCTGGCCTCGGTCATTGCAGAGCAGCTGCCCGCGAAGCAGCTGCCCGAGCTGATCGCGGCCCTGATGCAGAAGGTGGAAACGACCCCTGCCATCCAGAAGGAAATGCGTGCCGCCCTGCGTGAAAACGCACAGTAATCAATGATTTGTTCAAAAAAGCACCGCCGACCCGTGACCCGGATCGGCGGTGTTCTTTATTAGGGAGGATGGCTCTGCCGGGGCGAACTTTTCGTTCGCCCGCTGGCCGTATGCGGCAGGGGCAAGGTGCTCGGGCGGATATGGAATCCGCCCCTACGCTGTAGGGGACGATGCCTGCATCGGTTCGGAGGATCTGCGGCTGCCGCGTGTGCCCGGCGGGCAAACACAGCGCACCCCCAGCAGCCTTAAAAGGCGGACAAATTACCCCAGGATCCCGCTGTTTTTGATCGCCTGTACGGCCTCGCCGATCTTCTCAACGGGCATCGTCAGGGCAAAACGGACGTAGCCCTCGCCGCTCGGGCCAAAGCTCGAGCCGGGGGTGCAGATGACGCCGGCCTTGTCGATCAGGGCCAGGCAGAATTCCATGCTCGTCTTGTACCCGGCGGGCACCGGGGCCCAGACAAACATGCTGCCGTGGCTGTCGGGCACATTCCAGCCGATGCCGCGCAGACCGCCGCACAGGGCGTCGCGGCGGCGCTGGTACTCGCCGCACTGGCGCTGCACGCCGTCCAGCGGGCCGGTCAGGGCAGCAATGGCGACCTTCTGAATGGGCAGGAACATACCGAAATCAATCTGGGTGCGCAGCTTTTTGCAGGCGGCGATGACATCGCGCCGCCCCACCAAAAAGCTGATGCGCGCGCCCGTGACGTTGAAGCTCTTGCTCAAAGAGAAGAACTCCACCGCGCATTCCCTGGCACCTGGCGTGTTGAAGATGCTGCCGCCGTGGGCACCGTCAAAGATAATATCGCTGTAGGCGTTGTCATGTACCAGCAGAATGTCGTACTTACGGCAGAAATCGACGATTTCGGCGTAGAGCTCCGGCGTGCCGATGCTGCCCACGGGGTTGGCGGGCAGGCTGACCAGCATGAGCTTGGCCCTGCGGGCCACGTCCTCCGGGATGGAGGTGACGTCGGGCAGGAAGTGGTTCTCCTTCGTCAGCTTGTAGTACCACGGCTCGGCACCGCCCAGCTTGGAGCCGGTCATAAAGACGGGGTAGCAGGGGTCGGGCAGCAGCACCAGATCGCCGTCGTTGCAGAGCGCCAGGCCCAGATGGCCGATGCCGTCCTGGCTGCCGGAGAAGCTCATGACCTCGTCGGGGGTGATGGTGTCCACGTTAAAGCGGCGCTTGTAGTAGCCGCAGACAGCCTCCAGCATCTCGGGCAGGTCGCGCAGGCTGTACTTCCAGTTTTCGTTGTCCTGTGCGGCGTCGATGAGCGCCTGCTTCAGGTAGTCCGCCGGTGCAAAATCCGGCGTGCCGACGCTTAAATTGTAAAGATGACGGCCCTCGGCCTCCAACGCGACCTTTTTGTCGTTGAGCGCCGCGAAAATCTCCGGCCCGAACAGGTCCAGACGACGAGAAAACTCCATATCCCAAAACCTCGCTTATTGATGTAGCTTTATACAAAAAACGCACATTTTCTTGTATAAACATCCCCATTATACGCCGCCGCGCCAGCGCTTGCAAGGGGGTTATAAAAGAGGTATAATAAAAATTAAATTGAAATACGGTAGGGGCCGCATATATGCGGCCCGCAGCTGTATGGTGGGCGGACGCCTGCGGGAAGGCCGCGGGCCGGGCATGCCCGGCCCCTACCGGTGCATTACGATCAGGAGTGTTATCACTATGGACAAACGCAATAAAACCGCTCTGGCTTACCTGCTCGTCGGTGTGGCGGCGGCGGGGCGCGCCCTGCTGGCCGTGCCGGAAAATGCCGCCATACAGGAGGTCTCGCTCACCGTGCTGGCCCTTGTGGGCTATCTGCTGCTGGCCTCCAAAACCAGGCTGCCTACCGTGTTCGGCGCGGCGGGGCTTGTGCTGGAGCTGATCCTCTGCGGCAGCCAGACCGGCGGGGCGTGGGCACGGCTGGCCCCGGTGCTGCGCGCGGCAGACCTGTGGCTGTTCTGGGGCGCGGCGCTCGTGCTGGTGCGGCTGGCAGGGCGACAGCAAAGCAAAATGCCGTACATTGCCGCCGTGCCGCTGGCCGTCTACACCGTCACGCACTTTATCCCGTCGCTGACCTCCGTCGCCGCCGTCAGCTTTGTGGTGTTCAGCGTCGTCATGCTCTGGTTTGCGGCCATTATGATCCGCGCCTACAACGACGCGCGCATAAAAAAATAAGGCGATTTTGCGCAAATCCGTTCCGCGATAAAGTGACAAATACCGCAAACTGTGTTATACTAAATACAATTATAAAAATTCAGCCGGAAGGAAGGCTTTTACTATGATCCCTTTTAACGTACCGCCCTGTGTGGGCGACGAGCTCGACTACGTCAAGCAGGCCATCGACTCTCATAAAATCTGCGGCGACGGCGCCTTTACCAAGCAGTGCAACGCCTGGTTGGAGGAGCGCTTCCACGCCCAGAAGGTCCTGCTGACCACCAGCGGCACTACGGCGCTGGACATGGCCATGTTGCTGTGCGATATTCATCCCGGTGACGAGGTCATTCTGCCCAGCTACACCTTCTCCAGCACCGCCACCGCCGCTGTGCTGGCCGGGGCGAAGCTCGTCTTTGTGGACATCCGCCCTGACACGATGAACATCGACGAGACGAAGATCGAGCAGGCCATCACCGATAAGACGCGGGTCATCATCGCCATGCACTACGCCGGTGTCGCCTGTGAGATGGACACCATCATGGACATTGCCCGCCGCCATGACCTCAAGGTCGTCGAGGACGCGGCGCAGGGCGTTATGAGCAGCTACAAGGGCAAGGCACTGGGCACCATTGGTGATTTCGGCTGCTACTCCTTCCACGAGACAAAGAACTACTCGATGGGCGAGGGCGGCGCACTCGTCATCAACAATCCCGCGTACAATGAGCGCGCGGAGATCCTGCGCGAGAAGGGCACGAACCGCGCCAAGTTCTTCCGCGGTCAGGTGGACAAATACACATGGGTCGATTTTGGCGACAGCTACCTGCCCAGTGAGCTGAACGCCGCCTATCTGTGGGCGCAGCTGCTCCACGCCGACGAGATCAACGACAACCGCATGGCGACCTGGAACGCCTACCACGATGCCTTCCGGCCGCTGGCCGACGCGGGCAGGGTCGAGCTGCCCACCATCCCGGCGGACTGCGTGCACAACGCCCACATGTTCTACCTGAAATGCAGGGATCTGGAAGAGCGCACCGCGCTGATCCGCCACCTGAAGGCAAACGATATTCTGGCCGTGTTCCATTATATCCCGCTGCACTCCGCCCCGGCGGGCCAGAAGTTTGGCCGCTTTGACGGCGCGGACGTCTACACCACCGCCGAGAGCGAGCGCCTCGTCCGCCTGCCGATGTACTACGGCCTGACCGAGGCAGACCGCAATAAGGTCATTGCCAAGGTCCTGGAATTTTATGCGCAGTAAAGCCCTGCCCGGCTGGGCGCACACACTCTGCACCGCTGCCGCCGCGCTGGTGTTCCTGCTGGCGTATGAGCTGGTCGTCTACAGGGTGCCGGTGAAGGAGATCTTCCTGCCGGTCAGCTCCTGGAGCGACGAGGTCATCTACAGCAAACAGCTGGCCGCCGCCGTGCAGTACGGCGCGCCGCAGGGGTACTTCGGCTTCAATGAGTCGCACGCCGCCGTCGGCACCTACGCCGCGTGGGGGCCGGCGGTTTTTCTGGTCTATGCGCTGCCGGGGCTGCTTTTGCGCGGGCAGAATGCATTTTTGTGGTGCAACCTGCTGTTCGTCGTGCTGGGCTGGACGTTTTTTGCCCGGGCCGCGCGGCTTGGCTGGAAGCGCCAGCTGGCCTTTGCCGCGGCGCTGGCCGCCATGAACGCGCCGATTCGCTATGTGTTCTCCGCCATGCAGGAGCCGCTGCACTATGCGCTCATGCTGGCGGTGCTGGGCTGCGGCATTCTGGCGCGGCGGGACAAAAGCCGCGCCGCGTGGGCGGGGCTGTGTGTGCTGTGCGCCGTGGCCACGCTCGTGCGCCCCTATGAGGCCGTGCTCTGGCTGTTCCCGCTGGCGCTGTGCCGGCAGGACCGCCGCCGCATCGCTGTCTGCGTGGCGGGCGGGGCGGTTTCCTTGGGCGGCACGCTCGTGCTGATGTCCAAATTCTACGCGCCCTACTTCTTTACCAATGTCGATGTAAGCCCGCTGCAGGAGCTGGCCCGCGGGCAGGTGGTCTCCGCCGTCAGGGACGTGGCGCACAAGCTGCTGGACGCCCTGCGCACCGTGGCCGAAATGCTGGCCGACCAGCTGGCAAACCGCAGCGGGGGACAGTACCTGCTGCTTTTCCTGCTGCTGGGCGTGACGCTTGTCTGCCTGATCGTGGATGCCCGCGCCGGGCGGCCCGTGTTCTGGAAGGGCTGCGCTGCCGTGGCTGCGGTCATCGTCTTTCTGGCGCTGCTGCTGATGTACCGCCCCGTTGAGGGTTCCCGCCATACGCTTGTACTGGATGTGCTGCTGCTGGCGGCGCTCCTTGTGGAGGACGCCCGCCCCGCCGCGGGCACGGCAGCCGCCGCGCTGGTGCTGGCCGCGCTCGGCGTGCTGAATCTGGCGGACGGCTTCACCATGCCGCGCTACAGCGCCGAATGGGACGCCGCGGTGCAGCAAATCGAGGCCGCGCTGACCGAGAGCCGGTCCGCTGTGACGAGCGCCGACCCCTGGGACAGCACCGTGGCCTACGCCTTTGGCGACCCCGTACACTGCGGTTTGCTCTACGGCGTGCCGGACGGCATGGGCATCCAGTTTGACGAGGCCGCCTACCTGACCGACCCGGCCCATGAGATTCATTCCCGCTACGTCCTGACCGCCGCCGACACCCCCACCGCCGCCCGCTTACAAGCCGACGGCTGGACGGTGCTGTACGAGAGCGACAGGGGCGTGCTGTACGAGCACGGCACAATGTAGGGGCCGGGCATGCCCGGCCCGCGGCCTTCCCACAGGCGTCCGTCCTATAGCTGTGGGTCGATGCAAGCATCGCCCCCCGCACCGTAGGGGCGAATTCCCTATCCGCCCGGGCCGTCTGCCCCAAACGCCGATTTTGCGTTGTAGAGACTGTAGGGGCGAACATTGTTCGCCCGCTAGCCTGACGTAGCAGCGTCCTTTCGGAATGGCCCTTCCCGTGGCAAACGGGCACGGGCGGGCAATGCCCGCCCCTACAAGCAAGGTAAAAAGAGCAAGGAGAATCCTCCATGAACACACCCACTCTCCCCGTCCTGACCGGCACAGCGGTCACGCTGCGCCCCATCACCGACGCTGACACGGACCTTATCGTCAAGTGGCGCAACACGCCGTCTGTCGTGCAGAACTTTATCTTCCGCCAGACCTTCACGCCGGAGATGCACCGCAGCTGGCTGGCGACGAAGGTCGCCACCGGCCAGGTCGTGCAGTATATCATCCTCGACAACGCCGACGGCAAGCCCGTCGGGTCGGTCTATTACCGCGATATTGACAACCACAATCGCAGCGCCGAGTACGGCATCTTCATCGGTGAGGAAAGCGCCCGCGGCAAGGGCCTTGGCACCGAGACGGCCCGCCTGTTCACACAATTCGGCGTTGATACGCTGCATCTGCACCGTATCAGTCTGCGCGTGCTGGCCGAAAATGCCGCCGCCCGCCGCAGCTATGAGAAGGCCGGCTTTGTGCAGGAGGGCGTTTTCCGCGATATGGAGCTGCTGGACGGAGCCTACCGCGACGTCGTCTTTATGGCCAAGCTGGCGGAGAACTGACGTGAAAAAACCGATGCAGAAAATCCGAACCTGCCTGCAAAAGACCCCCAATGCGCTGCTCTGCGTGTTGGGGGCAGTCGTGTTCCTTGCGGGCTTTTACTTTTTGTGCTACCGCACGCCGCTGAACGAGGTCTGGCTGCCCACCACGATGAACAACGACGAGGCGCTCTATAACCGCCAGGTCGTCAGCGTGCTGACCCACGGCGGGCCGCAGGGGTACTTCGGCTATCAGGAATCCACCGCGGATATTGGCCGCTACGGTACCTGGGGCCCGCTGCTGATTTGGGCCTACGCGCTGCCGGGTCTGCTGTTCGGTGCCAGCGTAAACGTCGTGCTGTGGTGCAATTTGCTGCTGATTGCCGTGGGCATCGCGGTGTTTGCCCGCTGCGCGCGGCTGAATTACTGGCAGTGCATCGCGCTGTGCGGCGCACTGTTCAGCATTATGCTGCCGCTTCGCTCCTGCGTCAGCGGCGCGTCGGAGGCCATGCACTACATGCTGGCGCTCCTCATCGTCGGCACGGCGGCGGCCCTGCACCGCAGCGGCAGGACTGGCTGGCTGATTGCCTGTGCCGCAGCCTGCGCGGTGGAAACGATCTTCCGCCCCTACGCGCTGCTGTTCTGGGTCTTCCCGCTCACGGCGGTCTGGCAGAATAAGCGCCGCCGCGCGGCCTGTTTGGGCACGGCGGCGGGCGGGTTCGCGGTTTCGCTGTTCGCCATGGCCAAGCTCGCTGCGCCTTATTTCAGCGACGGCGGCATGGACTTTGACGGCATCCGTCTGTTATTGCAGCTCCATCCCGTGGCGGCGGCCCGCCATGAGTGCGCCCGCGCCGCGGCCCTGCTGCACGCGGCCTGGCGGGACGATATTCTGCCCACACTCCACGGTGAGACGACCTACATCGGCGGCGGCTGTGTGACGTTTTTGGCCGTTGTGCTCGTCGCGGTGGTCTGCCTTGTCTGGGATAAGCACAAAGGCCGCCCGCTGGTGCTCAAGGGCTGTGCGCTGTTTTGCAGTGCGGTCATTGCGCTGGTGCTGCTGTTCATGTACAACATCGACCCGCGCCACATGATGCTGCTGGCCATCCTGCTGCTGGGGGCCGTCGTCGTCGAGGACGCCGCGCCCGCCGCCGTCTGGCTGCCGGTGCTCGTCGTCCTGCTGCTGCCGATGAACTTCCAGCGCGGCAGCCTGCCCGAGAAAAACGCCGAAATGGCCGCCCAGATGCAGACCGTCGAGGCCGCCCTGACCGCCAGCGTGCAGGATGCCTGGGCCGACCCCTGGGACCACACACTGGCCTACGCCTATGACGACGGGGTGTTCCACGGCTATCTCTACGCCGTGCCCGCGGGCATGGGCATTGAGTTTGATAAAAACAGCTACCTCTGGGACGAGGAAAACCCGATTTCCTCCCGCTACGTGATGTGCGGCCACGACACCCGCGTTGCCGCCCGCCTGCTGGCCGAGAACTGGCAGCAGGTCGTCTCCACCGAGGATCTGGTGATCTATAAGCGCCCGTGAGCGCAGAAGGAAGTACACAGCTATGCAGAAAATATCTTACGTGATCCCGTGCTACCGCTCCCAGCACACCGTGGGGGGCGTGGTGGCGGAGATCGCCGCCACCATGCAGACCCTGCCGCAGTATGACTACGAGGTCATTCTGGTGAACGACTGCTCGCCGGATGATACCTTCGGCACGATCCGCAGCCTTGTGGCGGCGGACAGCCATGTCGTGGGCGTCGATCTGGCGAAAAACTTCGGCCAGCATGCGGCGCTGATGGCGGGCTTTCACAAGTGCAGCGGCGACATCGTCGTCTGCCTCGACGACGACGGCCAGACCCCGGCGGACGAGGTCGGCAAGCTGCTGGCAAAAATTGACGAGGGCTATGACGTCGTCTACGCCAGCTATGACACGAAGCGTCAGGCCGGCTGGCGCAACCTGGGCAGCTGGGTCAACAGCAAAATGACCGAGATCATGCTGGGCAAGCCGCCGGAGCTCGTCGTCAACAGCTACTTTGCGGCGCGCCGCTTCATTGTGGACGAGATGCTGCGCTATGAGCACTGCTACCCCTACGTCATCGGGCTGGTGCTGCGCTCCACCAAGCGCATCTGCAACGTGCCGGTGCACCACCGCGCCCGTGAGGAGGGCCGCAGCGGCTACACGCTGAGCAAGCTGCTGAATCTCTGGATGAACGGCTTTACGTCGTTTTCCGTCAAGCCGCTGCGCATTGCGACTTACATCGGCACGCTGTTTGCCGTGGCGGGCTTTCTCTACTTTATCTATATCATCATCGACCACTTTACCCGCGCGGCGGCCCCCATCGGGTGGGCGTCCACCACGGCGCTGCTGCTGCTGCTCGGCGGCATGATCCTGGTCGTACTGGGCATTATGGGCGAGTATGTGGGCCGCATCTACATGTGCGCCAACGCCGCGCCCCAGTACGTCGAGCGCGAGGTCATCCGGCATGAGGAGAACGACGCATGAAGCAGGCGAAATGGTTCCTGCTGCTGCATGTGATCCTGGGCATCTATGCGGGCAGCAGCGTGTGCAGCAAGCTGGCCGCGCAGCAGCCGTTTTTGAGCGCGGCGTTTATCGTGCTGTACGGCCTGATGCTGCTGGCGCTTGTCACCTATGCGGTGGGCTGGCAGCAGGTCATCAAGCATCTGCCGCTGACGACGGCCTACGCGAACAAGGCCGTCACCGTGGTGTGGGGCATTCTGCTGGGTCTGGCCGTTTTTGGTGAGGCCGTCACGCCGCGCCGGGTCATCGGTGCGGTCATCATTATATGCGGCATCGTGCTTTTTGTACGGGCCGACAATGAGGGGGAGGGCGGCAAATGAGTCAGGCACAGCTGCCCTATGTGCTGCTGTATCTGTGCAGCACGTTCCTCTCCGCGGTCTCGCAGGTGCTTTTGAAGAAGGCCGCGCTGCGGGAGCACAAGTCGGTCTTGGCGGAGTACACCGACTGGCGGGTGATTTTAGGCTATGCCCTCTTTGTGGGCTGCACGCTCTTAACGATGCTGGCCTACAAGGGCGTACCGCTCAACGTCGGGCCTGTACTGGAAGCGACAGGCTATATTTACGTCACGATTTTTGGCGTTACGATCTTCCACGAGAAGATGAACCCTAAAAAGCTCGCCGCACTGGCGATGATTTTGGTCGGCATCCTTGTATATGCGCTGTAACGAAAAACGTCCTGCCTGCAACATTGCGCAGACAGGACGTTTTTTTGGGGCATTTGGAATTTCTTTGGTTCTTTTTTTGCAAAGAAAAATCGCAAAGAAAGAAGATACGTACTCTCTATTACAGTCTCTCCGGTACGCGGCGCTCGCGGCGCTGCACCGGGCTTCTCTGCAAAACGGTGGCGGCATAATCCAGCAACAGCGCCAGCAGCAGACCAAACACCACGTCAATGACACTGTGCTGCTTGAGCAGTATCGTGGACAGCGAGATCGACACACACAGCACCATGGCGGCGGGGCGCATCCAGCGGCGGCGCGGGGCATCAAAGATTGCACTGCGGTAGTACGCCAGCATCAACGTGACCGAGTTGAACACATGGATGGACGGGCAGACGTTCATCGGCGTGTCGCTGCGGTAGATCATCCGCACAAGCTGCGCAAAAATGTCGGTGCCCGGCACGTATTTCGGGCGCAGGGCAAGACCGTTAGGCACAATGGCATAGAACAGAAGCGTCATCGTCATGCCGGTGAACAGCGGAATGCACAGCCGCCAGAAATCCTCCCGCGGGGCCTTATACAGCAGATAAAACAGCGTAAACGGGATCCACGGAAACCACAAAATATACGGTACAATGGCATATTTGCAGAACGGGATCAAATCGTCCAGCCGGCAGTGTACCCACAGATCCGGTGTCTGGATCGTGCGCTCCAGCAGCGCAAAAAACGATAAGTAAAACAAAGCATAGAGCGCCATGAACCAGACAGGATGGCGCGAACACCAGTTACGCATACATTTACACCCTTTCGATGATGTACTATTATACGCCGCACGCGGCGCACAAAACAAGCGACAATCCGCACAATTCGCAGCTGCGTTTTCGACAGGATATTGTGGAGATTTTGTCCCTGCCGCCTTCTGTATACTAATACGAATAGCCGCGCAGGAATAATGCGTTACAGATGTGAAAGAGTTGTAAACAAACAAATGGCGGAGCGGTAAGGGCCGCAAAAAGGATCCCGTCACTAAGGGACGAGTTCCTCGGCTTATACTGTATTTTACTCTCCCAGCACCGCGGGATGGCCGGTCGGGGTGTGCTCGCTCTGGAACTTCAGCGCGGCGGCGATGAAGCCCTTGAACAGGGGGTGCGCACGGTTCGGGCGGCTCTTGAACTCGGGGTGGAACTGCGCGCCCAGATGGAAATCGCGGCCCGGGATCTCCACAGCCTCCACAAGGCGTCCGTCCGGGCTGGTACCGGCGATGACCAGACCCTTCTCCTCGAACTCGGCGCGGAACTCGTTGTTGAACTCATAGCGGTGGCGGTGGCGCTCGTCGATCTCCGTCGTGCCGTAGCAGTCGGCCATCTTCGTGCCCGGCGTGATGACGCAGGGGTACTTGCCCAGACGCATCGTGCCGCCCTTCGTCTCAACGCCCTGCTGGTCCGGCATCAGGTCAATGACGTTGTGCTGGCCCTCGGGCGTAAATTCGCTGGAATTGGCGTCGGCGTAGCCCAGTACGTTGCGGGCGTACTCCATGACCATGATCTGCATGCCCAGGCAGATGCCGAAATAGGGCACGTGGTTCTCACGCGCGTACTGCGCAGCCTGGATCATGCCCTCGATGCCGCGGTCACCAAAGCCGCCCGGCACAATGATGCCGTCCACGTCGCCCAGCTCGTCGGCGCAGCAGTCCTGATCGACGAGATGCTCACTGTCGACCCACTTGATCTCGACCTTGCTCTCGTTCTCAAAGCCCGCGTGGTACAGGCTCTCCATGACGCTCAAATAAGCGTCGTGCAGCTTGACATACTTGCCGACCAGCGCAATCTTGCAGGTCTTGCTGCGGGTCGCAATGCGGCTGATGAGCGCCTTCCACTCGGTCAGATCGCTCGGCGGGGTCTGCAGGTGCAGCTGGCGGGCCACGACGTTCGTCAGACCGGCGGATTCCAGCATCAGCGGGCACTCGTACAGGCTCGGCATCGTCAGGTTTTCAATGACGCAGTCGGGGCGCACGTTGCAGAACATGCTGATCTTGCGCTTGATGTCGTTGCCTACAGGGCCGTCGGCGCGCAGGACGATGATGTTCGGCGCAATGCCCATGCCCTGCAGCTCCTTGCAGGAGTGCTGCGCGGGCTTGGACTTGTATTCGTCGGAGCCGGAGATGTAGGGCACCAGTACGACATGGATATAGCAGCAGTTCTCGGGACCCTGCTCCAGACCGACCTGACGGATGGCCTCCAGGAAGGGCTGGCTCTCAATGTCGCCGGTGGTGCCGCCGATCTCGGTGATGACGACGTCCGCCTCGGTGCTCTTGGCCAGATTATAGATGTAGCTCTTGATCTCGTTGGTGATGTGGGGGATGATCTGCACGGTCTGGCCCAGATAAGCGCCCTGACGCTCCTTGTTCAGGACGTTCCAGTAGACCTTGCCGGTGGTCAGGTTCGAGTATTTGTTCAGATTTTCGTCGATGAAGCGCTCATAATGGCCGAGGTCGAGGTCTGTCTCGGTGCCGTCGTCGGTCACGAACACCTCGCCGTGCTGCAGCGGGCTCATCGTGCCCGGGTCAACGTTGATGTAGGGGTCCAGCTTCTGGCTGGCCACCTTCAGTCCGCGGGTCTTGAGCAGACGTCCCAGGCTGGCCGCTGTGATGCCCTTGCCCAGGCCCGACACAACGCCGCCGGTCACAAAAATATACTTCGTTGCCATAATTCACCCTCCATGTCGGCGGATGCCAAACAACAGCGCCCGCCATATCCCAAAAATTACCCTTTCCATTATACATCGAAAAAAACAGCTTTTGCAATACGGCTGGCATATTTTCTTTATTAAATTTGCAAAAAGTGGGTTTTACTTTGGATTCTTCAGCGAGCGTCCGTGTACTTCAGGATCTCGCCGATCAGCACCTTCATGTCCAGCGGCTTGCCCACGTGGCTGTTCATGCCCGCGTCCAGGCAGGCCTTCACGTCGTCGGCAAAGACATTGGCCGTCATGGCGATGATGGGCGTGCCCTCGCCGGGCCCCTTGCCCTCAAACGCCCGGATGCACCGGGTAGCCTCCAGGCCGTTCATCTCGGGCATCATGACGTCCATCAGAATTGCGTCATAGGTGCGCGGCGCAGCGTTCTGGATGGCCTCCAGCGCCAGTCTGCCGTTCTCAACGGCGGTGATGCTGGCACCCTGCTCCTCCAGCAGGGCTGTGGCGATCTCGCTGTTCAGCTCGTTATCCTCGGCCAGCAGCAGGTGCAGCCCGGCCAGCGGCAGCACAGTTTTCTCTGCCGCGGGGGCAGCCGCGGCAGTCTCTGCCCCCGCGGCGGGGGCATCGCCCCAACTGCTGCCGGATGCGGCTGCCGATGCGGCATGCCGCACGACCACGGACGGCTCGGTCTTGGGCGGTGTGCCCAAGGGCAGCGACAGCCGCACAATGAAGGTCGAACCCTTGCCGGGCTCACTCTCGACATCGAGCGAGCCGTGCATCTGGTCAACGAGCTTCTTTGTGATGGCCATGCCCAGACCCGTGCCCTTGTAGTGGGTGCGGCTCGAGCGCTGCTCCTGCGTGAACGGCTCAAAAATATGCTGCAGGAATTCCTCGCTCATACCGATGCCGTTGTCCTTGATCTCCATCCGCAGGTGGACAAGACCTTCTTCAAACAGCGTTTCCTTGGCGCGGAAGTTGATCTCGCCGCCGTCGGGCGTGTACTTGACGGCGTTGGAAAGAATGTTGATAAGCACCTGCCGGATATGCAGCTCACTGCCGATCAGGTACGGGTGCCAGAACGGGCCGATCTGCTTTGTGAAGGTCATGTGCCGGTCCACGATCTGGCCCTCCACGATGGAGCAGCAGGAATCCAGCAGCGCCCGCAGATCAAACGACGTGTCCAGCATCTGCATATTGCCGGATTCGATTTTGGTCATGTCCAGCACGTCGTTGATGAGGGAGAGCAGGTGGGACGCTGCACCGCGCATCTTGGTCATGCAGTCCCGCACGCGGGCCTTGTTGTCAAAGTTGTCCTCGGCAATGTCCAGCATACCCATAATGCCGTTGATGGGCGTGCGGATGTCGTGGGACATGTTGGACAGGAACTCCGTCTTGGCGACGCTGGCCTCCTCGGCCTTGCGCAGGGCTTTTTCGGTCTCGGCGCGGAACCGTTGGGCGCGGATGACCAGTGCGATGCAGACCGCGGTAACCAGAACGCACAGGCAGGTCAGCACGATAATGGCCGGATACTGATAGGCAAGCCGCGTCAGAGAGAACGGCTGCTGCCCCAGGTTGACGTAGGTGTTGGTGATGGTGCTGATCTCGGCGCGGGTCAGGCTGTCGATGCTCTTGTTCAGCACGCTGCGCAGCAGCACATCGTAGTCCTGCCGGACGCCGATGCAGAAATTGCGCTGCTCGCCGCTCAGCATCGAGCGCAGCTCGTTGCGCGTGTCGTCAAAGACCGTGCGCTCGGCCTGGTAGGTGTAGGTATAGTAGGCATCGACGGTCCCGGCGTGCACGGCAGCCAGGCAGTCATCAAAGGAATCCAGGTATTCTACGTGAGCCGTGTCGCTCAGGCCGGGCATTTCCAGCGCGGAGGGGGAAAAATCGTATGCGACAGCGACATTGTTCAGCGCGCCGTTGTGGCGGCGCAGCAGCACCCAGGAAAACTCCGCCGACAGATAGCTGTCGGTCAGCTTGTAGCCGTAGTTCTCCGCCTGGGACATGTCGTCGGTCAGGTCGATGACAAAATCCGCCTGCCCGTCCGCCAGCATGGCTTTGTACTCGCTGCGGTCCGCGGGCTTCAGGAATTTGTAGCGCAGCCGCGCCCGGCCTGCTGCCTTTTGGAAAATATCCACCATGATGCCGGTGGGCATGCCGTCCTGCGTCATGTAGGAGTAAGGGTAGCGATCCGGGTTGACAAGCACCGTGAACACCGTGTCTGCGTCGTTGCAGGCGATGACATAGTTTTCCTCGGCGTCGGTCAGATAAATTTTGCTGCTGGTATGGCAGCCGGTGTAGTATTTGTTGAACAGGGTCGTGCGCCAGCTGGGGTCGTTGCGGTTGATTTTGCTGATGGCATCGTTGACCAGCTGCTGGGTGACGGTGTCATCCTTGCGCATGGCTATGTAAATGCTTTGCTCGTCGAAGGTGTCAATGATCCATTCGTTCTTCGTCTCGCGCAGCCGGTTGGAGGCCGCGGCGGTGATCTCCCCGTTGCGCAATGCACTGGACAGCTCCTCGTCGGTGTCATAGTACACCGGGGTGTAGCGGAAACCGTGCTCCGCGGCGTAGGCTCGAAAGCTCTCATTGCGGCCATTGCCGCTGCGGCTCATGCCGACAGTTATGCCGTCGAAGGTGTCGTAGTCGCCGGCCACAATGCTGCGGTTGCCGGCTTTGACGGTCAGCATCGTCGCCACCGTGCCGATGGGCTCGGCGGAGAAGGCAAACTGCTCGTCGCGCTCCGCGGTCCTTCGCAGCACCGGGATCAGGTCGATCTGCCCGGCAGCCAGCTGCTGCATGGCCTGCTGGGTGTTGCCGTTCAGGCAGGAGTATGTAAAGGTTACGTTCTCATGCTGGGCAATGTCCTGCAGCAGCTCATAGGCGTAGCCGCTGCGGCTGCCGTCTGCAGCGGTGGCCATGTAGCCGGTGTAGGGGTAGAAGCCGACGCGCAGGGTGCGCAGGGTGGTCCGGCCATCGTCCGCGGCGTGTACGGGCATGGCAAAGCCAAGCAGAACGCTGACAGCCAAGCTGAACAACAGCAGCATGGCTGCCCCGCGTCTGCTTGCGCCGGGATTCTCCTTCTTATTCATCGAAAACAGCTCCGGTCTTTTTAGCGCGGCAGCCGGGCAGGGATGCAGGGCCCGCGGCGCCGCACGTATATTTTGCAGGCATGGCCCGGGCAGCTTCGGTGTCGTCCGCCGCGGGCATCATCTCGGATGTTTTTACAGCTCCCGGATCGCGGCCAGCACTTCCTCATGCGCGGCCACCACCGGTGGCCAGAGGCTGGCATCCTCCAGCGGCTTCGGGCCGCGGACGGCGTCGCAGAGCGTGGCGGCGGTCTTATACAGGCGGTCCATGCCAAGGTTCTGGGCCACGCCCTTCAGCGTGTGGCTGGCGCGGAAGGCCAGCTCCCAGTCCTGGGCGGCCAGCGCGTCCTTCAGCTGGTTGAAGCTGGGGTCGCCGGGGTATTTCAGCACAAACTTTTTGATGAGTGCCTCGCTGGGCAGTCGGCTGATGGTTGCCTTGTAATCGCCGCCGATGCGGTCATAGAATTCCTGCAATGTCATAGGGGACCTTCTTCTTTCTTACAATTTATCGGATTCCTGATTTGGCTTTGGTTTTTCTGTTTCTTCTGCGGAAAATGCTGCGGTGATACATTTGTTCCGGCACTCCTTGGCCTGATACAGCAGCTTGTCCGCCTGACGGATGCCGGGGTCAAGGGTGCAGGCACCGTACACACCGCCGATGCTGACCGTCAGATGCAGGTCGGGGTATTCGATCATGTGCAGCGCCTGCACCGTCGCGCGGATCTGCTCAAGCCGCTTTATAAAGACATGCTCCGGGATATGCGGGAAAATCAGCAAAAACTCGTCGCCGCCGTACCGCACCAGTGCATCGCTGCGGTTGCGCACGCAGGCCGTTACCGCACTCACCAGCATGCGCAGCGCGTCGTCGCCGGCCTGATGGCCGTAGACGTCGTTGATCTGCTTGAACTGGTCAAGGTCCAGCATGGCTATGGCATCCACTTCCATGAGCTTCCGCAGCTGCTTCTCAAAGAAGCGGCGGTTATAGGCGTTGGTCAGGACATCATGGTAAAGGTCATGATGGTAGTCAAAAAACTGCTCTGCAGGGTCGGCCTGCCCGGCAGCGCCGATATACGCGGGTACGCTGTCATCGCTCCACAGAGAGCACAGGCGCACGTGATGCCAGCGAAGCTCGCCGTCAACGGGCAGCAGCATCGAAAGCTCGGTGTAGGGGTGCTCTGCGCTGGTGGCGCGCAGCGCCTTCTGGATGCGCGCAATGTCCGCAAGGGCGAACCCGGTTTCCTCGACTTCATCGGGCAGGAGCAGATCCTTGGGCACGCCCATGTGCTCCGCCGCCCACGCCGAGAAGGAAAGATGACCGGTGGCACTGTCATAGTCAAACTGTATGCAGCGGACGCTCTGGTTGAAGAACCGGCCCTTCTGCTGCATGCGGGACAGCGACTGCACTATATGATTCTGCCCGGGCAGTGCGTTCTCCCGCAGGAGGGCATCGGAAATATGCTGTGCATCTGCCAGACGGTGCAGCTGGTTGCCGGTGTCCGAAGCAATGCTCAGCTCGGCATGCAGCTGCGCGCCGCACTCGGTCAGGCATTCCAGCAGCAGCGGGTTGAACTGCCCGCACTCCCCGTTCAGGATCATCTTCACCGCGGTGTCGTGGTCAAACGCTTTTTTGTAGCAGCGCTCGCTCGTCAATGCGTCGTATACATCGGCCAAAGACACGACCTGCGCGGCGATGGGGATCTGCTCACCTTTAAGCCCGTCCGGGTAGCCGCGCCCGTCCCAGCGCTCATGATGCCAGCGGCATATAGCGTAGGCCGTCTTGACAAGGTCGGACTCCTGCTGGAACGGCAGCTTTTCCAGAATCTCCGAACCAATTGTGGTGTGGGTTTTCATGACCTCGAATTCTTCCTTCGTCAGCCTGCCGGGCTTGTTCAGGATGGATTCGGGAATGTTGATCTTGCCGATGTCATGCAGCGCCGAAGCGGTGCTGATGAGCGAAATATCCGCGGCGGTCAGGTGGTATTTGTCGGTTTTCTGCACAAGCGTGTGCAGCAGAATATCGGTGGCTGTCTGGATATGCAGCACGTGCATACCGCTCTCCCCGTTGCGGAACTCCACAATATGGCTCAGTATGTTGATCATCGTGGAGTTGCTTTTCTCTTTTTCATAGACCTGCTCGGCCACAAGGCGGACCAGCCGCTTTTGTTTGGCGTAAAGCATCAGGGTATTGATGACGCGGCGGCGCACGACGGCCATGTCAAACGGGCGGCTGATATAGTCGGTAGCGCCCAGATCATAGGCACGCTCGACGTAGCTGGACGCATTCTCCGCCGAAATCATGATGACGGGGACCTCGTCGATCCAGTGGTATTTGTTCATCATGGCCAGCACTTCAAAGCCGTCCATCTCGGGCATCATAATATCGAGCAAAAGCAGGTCGATGTCCGTCGCGGACTGCAAAATGGCCACAGCCTGTCTGCCGTTTTCCGCCTCCAGAATCTCATAACCGTCACCCAGCATCTCCGTCAGGATGGCGCGGTTCATCGCGGAGTCGTCCGCAATCAGGATTTTCTCTTTATCACTCATGACTTCACCTATAATTACAAGCGGAGCAAACGCGCGGTAAAAATGTACATTCTCCAATACTTTATCATTATAGTATAATGGGAACCGGAAAAACAACCAATTTGTGCAAAATAATCGAAAAATATTCCAAAAGCGCAAAAAAGATGAAAAAATGTGCCAAAAGGGAAAAGCCTCCCTTGTCAAAGGGAGGCTTCAGTGTGTCGAAAAACCTCCCTCTGCGAGGGAGGTGCCCCGAAGGGGCGGAGGGAGAGAACCTTGCCATAGCCCGAAATATTTCGGGTAGCCGTACAGTTCTCTCCCCCACCGCCTGCGGGCGGAGCCCCCTCGCAGAGGGGGCCAAGGGGTGAGCACACCTTTTTCGACAGTCTGTCATCCCTCCCTGCGATGCAGCGATAGCGGGTGGTTTGTAGGGAGCGGTCTTGACCGCTCCGTGCTCGCCGGTGGCACCGGAAAACACCCCGGGGAGGGGTAAATCGCTCCCCTGCGTAGAACGTAGGGGCCGGGCATGCCCGGCCCGCAGCTTTGCGGCAGGCACACCGTTCAAGGGCCGCCGCGCAAGGCCGCGAGCTGCGACATAAAAAGGCGGGTGCCCCACCTGCGTGAAGCATCCGCCTGCCCCCAAAATTATTTTCTCTTTCTCTCCGTAACCACGGCCCCAACCATGCTCACCGCTGCGGCAGCCAGTGCGGGGTAGAGCACCAGACAAAACGCCTGATACCACGTCGGCACAAAATACTGCCATACGGCGGGCAGGGTGTCGGCGGCGTTCAGCGTGATGTCGCTCATTGTCAGCGTCACGGCCTTGTTTTCCTCGGGGCTGCAGGGGTCCAGCCGCAGCGCGGCCAGACTCGTGCGCGGCAGCGTGTAGACGTACTGCCCGCTTCCCAGACTCTGCGGGAACACCCGGCGGTCCGCGGAGTAATCCTCGCCGACCTTTGTCGTGTAGTACAGGCACATTTCACGCGCCTCACCGTCAAATTCGGCGGTGTAGGAGATCGTGCGCACCACGCGGCTGCCCACATCCTCCAAAATCATCTGCGGGTCGCCGTCCTGTGTCGTCAGCGTGCCGTCCGCGCCCTGCACAAGGCCCACCAGCTGCCAGTCGGTCACGGCCATCGTCTCCTCGGCCAGACGGCCCTGTGCCCGGGCGGCGGCGTCACTGCCAAAGTGCACCGCGCCCAGCACCAGCCAGACGGCCAGCGCCAGCAGATACGCCGTCAGCGGCAGCGCGCCGCGGCGGGAGAACCAGTTTTTCAAAGCCTTCACTGCGCGCTCACCTCCATCGGCATCGGGGCAAAGCCCGCATCGGTCACGCGGTACAAAAGCGTCTCGCCGCTCTGCGCCGCCGCCAGCTTGTCGGTAAACAAATCGGCGTAGCTCTGCACAAAAATATCGTCCAGCGTCTGGATGTACAGCACCGTGCAGCCGTTGCCGCGCACGATGCCGTCCAGCTCCTGCGCCGTAAAGCCGTGGTAGTAGGTGTTTTTCACACCCTCGGCGGGCTGCAATTCGGGCAGACCCAGCTCGCCGCCGCCGCCGATCATCTTGGTTTCGCCGGTGTCGGGGTCGGTGGTAACGGTGCCGGAATAGTCTACCAGAATCGGGTAGAAGTCAAACACGGCGCTGAACCAGCCCTCGCCGTTGTCGCCCTGACCGACATAAAAGACGCGGTCATCGGGGGCAAGGTAGCTGCACACCAGCTCGGCCTCGGCGCGCTCGGCGCGGCGGTCCGTGAACTCGCTGTCGGCAAAGCCCAGCACACTCAGCTGCGGCAGAATCAGCTGGCTCTGGCGGAACAGCATCCCGCAGGCCAGCACCAGCACAAACAACTCAAAGGCAGCTTGCGGCTGTCGGCGAGTCGCAGCAAAAACCGCTGTCGGGCCGTCTGCCCCGCCCTTGACTGTGATCTGCGGCAGCAGCGCCACCGACAGACACCCCAGCGCCAGAATGAACCAGCCGATGTAATAGCTGTAAATGTAGCGGTTGTAGTCGGTCAGCTGCTCGGCCTGAAAGGTCTTGAAGATAAAGCCGTAGCTCAGCGCCAGCATGAGGTTGTAGCCCAAAAAGCAGACGCCGGACAGCACGCCGATGACCGCAATGCGCGCCTTGAGCCGCCGCGATGCTGCCGCCAGAATCGCCACGGCAAACACGATGGCGATCAGCGCGACCACATTGCGGCCCTGCCCGATCATGCTCAGCTTGCCGTCACTCGTCCAGAATTGGTGGCCCATGTCGGCCATCGCAGTGCGGAACTGAGCCTCACGCTCGGCGTAAAAGCCCTCCACCGGCTGCCCCAGCAGAATTTTAATGCCGTTGACAACGACGGCGGACAGCGGGGCGCTCGTCTCACCGACGCCGGAATCACTGGCGCTGCGGCTGACGAGCCAGCCGACATAGCGCACATTCCACAGATAGTAAATTGCCATCGGCGCGGCAAAGCAGGCAAGGCTGAACCCGGTGCGGGGGAGCAGACCGGCCTTGAAATCGCCGTCGTCGGCAAACAGCCACTCGTCCACAGCCACCAGCCCCGCCGCCACAAGCGCCAATACAAACGTATTGGCCTTGATGTTGGCAGACAGCGCCAGAATCGGCAGCACGGCCCACTTGGGGGCTGAATTTTGGCGCAGCGCCAGCCACGCGGCCACCGCGCCGCCGAACACCAGCCCCGCAGGCACGTCGCCGTAGCTGGTCATGTAGGTGGTCGTCAGGTAGATCGTGTGGTTGTAGTTCGTGAAGAAGAACGGCACGCACCACAGCACGGCGGCCATCGGCACGGCCACGCGCCATTTTTCCCGCGGGACAGCCCCCACGACGGCGGCAAACACGGAAAAATACAAAATGTCATAACCGACGTAAATTTTCCAATCTGCATAATCGCCGAAAAACTGGAAGAAATACGCCAGCAGCGGCAGGCCGGGGTTCTGGGTCGCGGCCCAGGGCGTGCCCAGCTCGGCGGTGGCGTACAGGCTGTCGTTGACCTTCGTGATCTTGACCGCCGTTGCCCACAGGCTCAGCTCGTCAAAGTCCGTCGCCATAGGCTGCCGCACGAAAAAGTAGACCGTGAACGCCAGCGCCATGCCCCAGAACAGCACGCTGCCCGGGGTGAAAAGGCGCTGCGCCGCGCCGGTGCTGCCCCTGCAGGACGCCGCGACCCAGACGCCGCCCGCCAGACAGAGAAGATACAGCAGCCACGCGGCGGGGTAGAGAACGCCCGCCATTGCGGCCAGTGTCAGCACCGCGACGATGGCGGACAATGCCGTCAGTGGTGCGACGGATGCCGGGACGCGGCATTTCAGCGTCAGCACCGCGCAGCCGCAGAACAGCGCCGCCACCGCCGCCAGTACGCAGAGTAGTTCCATAGGGTCAGCTCCTTGCTGTGATAAATTGCGTGTAGGGGCGTAGGGGACGCCGCTCCCCTACAAATGCGCAGAGACGTAGGGACAGGGCATGCCCTGCCCTCGACCTTCCTGTAAACGCGATTCGGCCTTTTATGTTGCGGGCCGGGCATGCCCGGCCCCTACTGCATTTAAAATTTCTTCGGTTCCCTCTTTATAAAGAAGGAACAAACCGCGCTCGCCATCGCCGCCGCCACTGCCGGCACAAACGCCAGCACCAGCCACCAGCCTGCCGTCGGGACAAAGCGGGTGTACCATGGGCGCGGGGGGTTCAGATCAATGCCGGTAAACAGCGTCGGCACGCCGCCCACGCTGTCCGGGTCAATGCGCAGCCCCGTGACCCACTGCCCGCCCAAATCAAACGTGTAGACGCCGGGGGCCGTGACCTTGGCGTAGACTTTCTGCGCCTCGGTGTAGTCGGTCTGGCCGGGCTTCAAATAGTACAGCGCCACGCCGCCCGGGGGCAGCCGGTGCGCCGCGTCCAGCACGGCGGTCTCGATATACCCCTGGCCCTGCCAGTAAATATGCGGGTCGCTGTCGGTGGAAAGATACCACGCCGGGTCGTCGTCCGGCGGCGTCCACCATTCGTTGGATGAATAGGGCGCAAAGCTCTCGGTCACCAGCTCGGCGGCGTCCACGTGCGTCTGGGGCATTTTGCCCTGCAGCTTGTAGTTCAGCATGACGCCGCAGCCGACGAGACACCGCACCACCCAGAGTACCGCCGCCAGCAGATACGCCAGCAAAAGCAGCTGCCGCGCCTTCAGAAGCGGTTTACGCATTTACTCCACCCCGCTTTCTGCCACAGCTGCCAGCTTGAACGGCACTGCCGCGTCCGCGCCCTCAAAATGATAGAGCGTTGCGGGCATGTCGTTGGTCAGCCCGCCCTCAAACAGGGGGCTGAACTCCCGCTGCAGATAGTCGTCCGCACGGTCGATCAGGATATAATCGCAGTCCTTCTCGGCCATGTAGGCGACCAGCGTGTCCGGCACGCAGACGGCCTTGTAGTCGTAGAGCGTCCAGTTTTCGCTCTCGACCAGATTCATAAAATCGCTGTCCCAGCGGTCCTGCGTCTCGCCCAGGCGGCCATAGAAGCCGCCAAAGCCGTTCACGACCTGCGCGGTCAGCTCGTACCGATAATAATACCATCGCGTGGCGTCGTCGCCCTGGCTGATGACCAGCACGCGGTCCGACCAGCCCAGCACGGTGTTCATCGTGTCGGCGCGGTTCTGCACGTCGGCGCGCAGCGTGTACAGGCTGTCGGCACCGGACCAGAAGCCCGCCGCGGGCACACCGCGCCAGCAGAATACGGCAAAAATCACCGCCGCCGCGCCGCCCGTCGCCAGCTGCGCCAGCCGCTCCCGCGCGCCGCGCGCCAGCAGGCAGAGCATCGCCAGCATCCACGCCTGATAGTAGGGGGCCAGATAGCGGTCATAGTCCTTGAGCGCCAGTCCCTCCAGGTCGGAGAAGTTGTAGTTGTACAGAATCAGATGGAACAGATACAGCGCCGCAAAGCAGAACGCAAACCCCAGATGCGCGGCCAGCACGCGGCGGCGCGGTGCGCCCCTGTCGGCGGCCAGCCATGCCGCGGCAGCGACCATCGTAATGGCAGCCACAGCCTTGATGCCGCCGCCCAAAAGGCAGATGCGCCGCGTAAAGAACGCGCTGCCCATGGCGGCCATAATCTGCGCGAACTTTTCGGTGCGGCCCATGCCCAGCAGCTGCTTTATGCCGCCGACCAATACCGCGCCGTAGCTCAGGCCCTCACTGCCGACGCTCGCGGCGGTGTCCGCCGTGGGGGTGACAGCCGCCGTGTAGCGGCCCCAGCTTGAAAACGCCGCCAGCACGATAACAGCCAGCGCGCCCGCCCGGAGCAGAGCCTTGGGGAACGCCTTTCTGCAGGGCTCGTCTGCGGCCAGCCACAGATCCAGCCCGATCAGGAATGCCGCGATCAGCCCGTAGGCAAAGCAGATGTCCTTGGTCAGCGTCAGCACGGCCAGCGGCAGCGCAACAAGCCAGTAGGCAATTTTGCGGCGTCCCACCGCGAAATACAGGCAGAGCGTGCCGCCGAACAGCATCGCCAGCGGCAGGTCGGCCATGGCGTTGACGTACTGTGCTGCGTAGCTGCCCGTAGGCGTGGCCGAGAAGAAAAACGGCAGCAGGAATCCCGCCGCAAACACGAGCACGCCGCCCGCCCAGCGCTCCCGCGGCAGGGCGGACGCAGCGGCCAGACAGGCCAGCGCCAGTGTGTCAATGGCGGCCAGACAGGCCCACTCGGCCCAAGGGCCGAAGGGCTGGAACAAAAATGTGATCAGACTCGTTGCCGGGTAGGTGAAGGACGCCTTTAGGTTGACCGGGTCGGCCACATAGAATGCGCCGCGCTCCACGACCATCTTGGGGGCCAGGCCCCACGCCGTGAACTCATCCCACTGGGTAAACATCGGCTGCTGTACACAGAACAGCAGCCAGATAAACGCAGCACCGCCTAAAAACAGCGTGAAACCGGGGACGGAGGCCGCTCTTTTCCAGGCAGCGGCCACCCCGGCAGGGCGGTATTGCACAAGCCCGACGACCCACACGGCGGCCAGCGCCAGCAGTACAGCCACAGCACCAACGCGCAGGAAACCCGCGACCCCGCAGAGATACAGCACGACCACCGCGCCGCTCAATACCGGCAGCGGCAGCAAGGCGGGGGAGAGGGTAAACCGCTCCGCCAGAATCGCACAGGCCCCGCAGAGCAGAAGCAGCAGTACCAGCGCGTAGAGTAGATGCAGCATGGGCGTGAGCCTCCTTTCATGTTGTGGTAAGCCTTCCCCCGTGGGGGAAGGTGGCCCGTAGGGCCGGATGAGGGGCGGCCTTGCCATAATTGCCCGTGAACGGCGTGGCGGAGCACACCCGCCCCTCATCAGTCACCTTCGGTGACAGCTTCTCCCCCGAGGGGAGAAGCCTTTTCTTTACTTATAAATCGTATACACCGGTCCCACAAAGTAATGCTGGAACAAAAGCACGGCCCCGGCAAACGCATACCAGCCGCACAGCGTTACCGCCAGCGCTTCGCCCTTGGCCGCGGTCAGCCGCGGGGCCAGCACCCGCCGCAGCACAGCCGCCGCGGCCAGCACCAGCAGCAGCCAGACCGGCAGGAAATACCGCGTCTGCAAGCCGACGATGCGCACCATGCCCACCGGCGTGTAGGTGATGTACATGGCGGTCATCGCGCCCACGGCGTAGATCAGGCCGAACGCGCCCAGCCAGCCCATGCGGCGTCGGCCCAGCGTGTCGGTCTGCGCGGTGCAGAGCATCGCCGCCGCCAGCAGCACCGGCGGTGCGGTGATGCTGATAAACGCGATCGGCATATCCTTCCAGCCGAACAGCCCCAGCTGGCCGAGGAACCCGTCGTTCTCATACAGTGTGCCCAGCAAAACCGCAATGTAACGCAGCGGATTTTTCAAAACAAACAGCAGCTGCGCACCGCCGTTCACGGTGGTGCCGCCCTGGCGGGCAATCGCGCCGTAGTTGTGGCGCAAAAGCGTGCCGTACTGCTCCACACCGAGGGTCAGCGCCAGTGCGCCCGCAGCGGTCAGTACGGCGTACACGGCGCGGCTGAAACGCACCTTCCACTCGGATTTCCGTAAAATCAGCGGCAGCACGACCCACAGCAGATTGATATACGGCTTGGTGCCGTTGGCAAACACGCAGGCCATCGCATAAAAAAGCGCCGTCTTATCGTTCCATTCGTCCCGCGTCAGCAGGGCCAGCATGACGTAATAGCAGCCCAAAAGCGTCGCGTCGTAGCTCAGCGACGCACCCATGTAGAGTGACATCGGCATAAGCATAATGCACAAAAACGCAGGCCTGCATTTGTGCGCACTGCGCAGCGCTGCATAGCACAGCGCCGTGTAGGCCAGCAGGTTCACGAGCCGCCCGCCGTACAGGCAGCCCAGTGCGCCAAGCCCAAACAGCCGAGCCAGTGCCATGCCCAGCGCACCGGGCAAAAACGGCAAAATCAGAAAGCTGACCGGCTCGGTCACGCGCTGCGGCACAGAGTCCCTATACAACCAGGTAAGATACTGTTCAAAACTGTCCCGGATGCTCTCCACCCGGCCATCCTTGCCGTACTGCTTCAGCGCGTACCCGGCGGAGTTGAACGGCTGCTCGGCGTGGGTGTCGGGGTCGGTGCCCAGCCCTGCCGAGGTGTGCGCGTTGACCCACGCGCCGGGGAACGCCGCAACAAGCTCGTCCACGTCCTCGGGGTAGCCGCGCTGGGCATCAAAATCGAACCGGCCCATGGATATAGCGTAGGTGCGAAGATAATGGTCGGTCTCGTCGGGGGTCTGCATCGGCGGGTTGGCAAAGGCAAACAGCACACCGCACAGCAGAATGCACGCCGCGCCCTTTTTGGCAAAGTCCCTGACCCGCCGCAGCGCCAGCGCCGCCGCACCGGCCAGCACGGCCAGCCCCACGCAAAGGCCGGTCACGCCCGCCGCAGATACGCCGCGGGCGTCCAGCCCGTAGAACACGCGCCAGTAGTAGCTGACGACGACGCCCAGCGAGGCGCAGACCGCCAACACGAAAGCCCACCGGGCGGCGGGCTGCTGCACGGTGGGTAGGGACAACTTCTTTTTGGAAACGTTTGACATAAAATCAGATTCCTGTAGGGGCGAGGCGTGCCTCGCCCGGCTGTTCGCCGCGCCGCAAGGTATCCGGCTTGGCAAGGTCGGGGGCCGGGCGTACCCGGCCCCTACAGTGCATGAAAAATCTGCAATGTTACAGAATATACTGCCCGACCTTGTACTGATCCAGGTTGCCGCGCAGGAACTCGATGGTCGCAGCCAGGCCCTGCTCAAAGGTGTACTGGGGCGCCCAGCCGGTCAGCTTACGCAGCTTGGTGGAATCGCCCAGCAGGCGGTTGACCTCGCTCTTTTCGGGGCGCAGACGCTCGGCTTCGCAGACAATCTTAGCGTTCGGGTTGATCTGGGCGATCAGCTCGTTGGCCAGATCACCGATGGAATGCTCAACGCCCGTCGCAATGTTCAGCTCCTGGCCAATCGCGGCGTCGCAGTCGGCAATCGTCATAAAGCCGTTGGCTGTGTCCTTGACATAGTTGAAGTCGCGGGTCGGGGTCAGGCTGCCGAGCTTGATCTCGGTCTGACCGGCCAGCAGCTGGGTGATGATGGTCGGGATAATGGCGCGTCCGCTCTGGCGCGGGCCGTAGGTGTTGAACGGGCGCACGATGGTGACGGGCAGGTCAAAGCTGCGGTAGAAGCTCTCGGCCAGGCGGTCCGCGCCGATTTTGGTGGCGGAGTAGGGGCTCTGGCCCTGGAACGGGTGCTTCTCGTCGATGGGCACGTACTGCGCCGTGCCGTAGACCTCGCTGGTGGAGGTGACGAGCACGCGCTGGGTGTCCAGCTCACGCGCGGCGTTCAGCACATTCAGCGTGCCCTTGATGTTGGTGTCCACGTAGCTGTCCGGGCTGTGGTAGGAGAAGGGGATCGCGATGAGTGCGGCCAGATGGAACACGCGCTCCTGCCCGCGCATGGCGGTGCGCACGCCGTTGGGGTCGCGCACGTCGCCCATGAAGATGTCGATTTCGCTGCGGATCTCCGGCGGCAGGGTGTCTATCCAGCCCAGCGAGCCAAAGGAATTGTACAGACAGAACGCGCGGACCTTTTCGCCGCGCTTGACGAGTTCTTCGGTCAGGTGGCTGCCAATAAAGCCGTCTGCGCCGGTGACCATAACGGTGTGTGCCATTGCTTGCTCCTTTTTAAAAAGGGGACAATGCCCCATATTTCAACTTTATTACAAAACAGTATAACCGATTTCGGGGAAGATTTCAACTGTAAGTTATGAATAGTGAATGGGCTATAAATAGTGAATGGGCAGCTGCACGAACGCGGCCCTCATCCGGCCCCGTCCGCTGACTGATGAGGGCAAACCTCGCCTTACAGCCCGTTTACAGTTTTTGCAAAAAATCCCTATTTTCCTATTGACATACGGTTAATTCCGTGTTATCATACAGTCAACCTACAAATCACATAGGTTTATTACAAAAAGGCAAGGAGGTGCAAAGTATATGGCTCACGTTTTTGGTGATCTGCTGCGTCAGAATTTCCGCTGTGGCCGAATGCCTAACTCCCGGGCAAATGCAGTCCGGGCGCGGGGCAATGCTTTGCACTGCCTGTAAAACCGGCGCCGCACTGCATATTCTGCCCGGGAGTTGTACCAAAACGACCCCCGGCTTTTCTTTTACAAAAAAACAGAAAAAAACAGAAATGAGGATTTTATCATGAGCGAGCGTAAACTGCATTTTGAGACCCTTCAGCTGCACGTCGGCCAGGAGCAGGCCGATCCCGTCACCGATTCCCGTGCGGTGCCCATCTACCAGACCACTTCCTATGTGTTCCCCAATTCCCAGAATGCCGCTGACCGCTTTGCCCTGAGGGCCGAGGGCAACATCTACGGCCGCCTGACCAACTCCACCGAGGATGTTTTTGAAAAGCGCATCGCGGCTCTGGAGGGCGGCGTTGCCGCGCTGGCCGTTGCCTCCGGCGCCGCTGCCATCGACTACACCCTTCAGGCACTGGCCCAGAACGGCGGGCACATTGTGGCGCAAAAAACCATCTACGGCGGCACCTCCAACCTGCTGGCCCACACGCTGCCCGCGTTCGGTGTGCAGACGACCTTTGTCAACGCCCATGATCTGGCCGAGGTCGAGGCTGCCATTCAGGACAACACCCGCGCTGTCTATATTGAAACGCTTGGCAACCCCAACGCCGACATCCCCGACATTGACGCCATTGCCGCTATCGCCCACAAGCACAGCATTCCGCTTGTCATCGACAACACCTTCGGCACGCCCTACCTGATCCGCCCGATCGAGCATGGTGCCGACATCGTTGTCCATTCTGCCACCAAGTTCATCGGCGGCCACGGCACCTCTCTGGGCGGCATCATCGTTGACTCCGGCAAGTTCGACTGGAAGGCCAGCGGCAAATTCCCCGCCTTCTCGGAGCCGAACCCCAGTTACCACGGCGTCTGCTTTGCCGAGGCTGCCGGCCCTGCCGCCTTTGTGACCTATGTGCGCGCCGTGATCCTGCGCGATCTGGGCGGCTGCATCAGCCCGTTCAACGCATGGGTGCTGCTGCAGGGTACCGAGACGCTCTCCCTGCGTCTGGACCGCCACAATGAAAACACCAAAAAGGTCGTCGAGTTCCTGACCCACCACCCCAAGGTGGAGAAGGTCAACCACCCCAGCCTGCCCGATCACCCCGACCACGCCCTGTATGAGAAGTACTTCCCCAACGGCGGCGCGTCCATCTTTACCTTCAACATCAAGGGCGGCCAGAAGGAAGCCTTCGAGTTCATCGATCATCTGCAGATCTTCTCTCTGCTGGCCAATGTCGCCGATGTCAAGAGCCTTGTAATCCACCCGGCCACCACGACCCACGGCCAACTCTCCGATGCGGAGCTTGCCGATGTAGGCATCGGCCGCAACACGATCCGCCTGTCCATCGGCACTGAGCATGTCGATGACATCATCGCCGATCTGGCACAGGCTCTTGACGCTGTCGAGTAATTTGTAAAGACTTTTAGAGGGAACAGGGATTCTATAGAACACCGCCGCCCGTGGGTTGCAAGCCCCATGGGCGGCGGGTTTTGTTTGCAATTTTTGCGGAAGTGTTGTATGCTTTGTAGGGGCCGGGCATGCCCGGCCCGCGGGCTTGCGGTCGGTACCCGCTGCCGGGAAAACTGTAGGGCGGCATGCCCTCATGCCGCCGCCAACCGCGCCATGTGACCCGTTTACGGTACGGCCACGCGGATGCTCACGGCGGGGTGAGGGCACCCCGCCCTACGCATGCGAGATAAACGGTGCGCCTGCCGTATTACTGCAGGGCCGGGCATGCCCGGCCCCTACACCGCTACAAGGAAAAATGAAAACATGAATATCATCGAAATCACAGATTTATCCGCCCCCGAGCTGGCTCCTTACGCCAAGCTCACCGAGGCCCAGCTGCGCAATAAGCTGGAGCCCGAAAAGGGTATCTTCATCGCCGAAAGCCCCAAGGTTATCGGCACGGCGCTGGACGCCGGGTGCGAACCGCTCTCCTTTTTGATGGAGCGCCGCCAGATCGACGGCCCCGCCGCGGGCGTGCTGGCCCGCTGCCCCGGCGCCGCCGTCTACACCGCGGATCGCAGCGTGCTGCAGGCCCTGACCGGCTACGCGCTGACCCGGGGTGTGCTCTGCGCCATGCGCCGTCCGCAGCCGCGCAGCGTCGAGGCACTGTGCAGAGACGCCCGCCGCGTCGCGGTGCTGGAGGGCATCGTGGATTCCACCAACATCGGGGCCATCTTCCGCGGGGCCGCCGCACTGGGCATGGACGCGGTGCTGCTCTCGCCGTCCTGCTGCGACCCGCTCTGCCGCCGTGCCGTCCGCGTCAGCATGGGCACGGTGTTCCAGGTGCCGTGGGCAACGCTGGGTGACAGCCCTGCCGACTGGCCCGAGGCCGGGATGGCCCGCCTGCACGCGCTCGGCTTTAAAACTGCCGCCATGGCGCTGGACAGCCGCGCCGTCAGCATCGATGACCCCGCGCTGCGCGCCGAGCCGCGCCTTGCCATCGTGCTGGGCACAGAGGGCGACGGCCTGGCCCGCACCACGATTGCCCACTGTGACTACACCGTCATGATCCCCATGCAGCACGGCGTAGACTCACTGAACGTGGCCGCGGCAGGAGCCGTGGCGTTCTGGGAGCTGCGGGCAAGATAAAAAATAGCGAACACCGTAGGGGCGGATTCTATATCCGCCCGTGCCGCGCTGCCTTTGGCACAATTCCACGGGCGCATATGGAATGCGCCCCTACGGGTATTTCCCGGCAGTGTGCTGCACCGCAAACTTCCTCCGTCAATCTGCCACAAAAATATTACAAAACTTTTACGCCCTGCTGACCGAAACGTCGGCGGGGCTTGTTGTTTTTGACGGAGCAAAATGTTACAATAATTATACAAGCACGCAAAATGCGTGCAATAAAAAATGCGGAGGTTTTCTTCCATGGGCTTCCTGAAAAAATTCACCAAACAGGAGATCAGCTGGATGATGTACGACTGGGCCAACAGCGCCCACTCGGTCATCGTCGTGACCATCCTGCCCATCTTCTTCGACACCGTTGCGGGCTACACCGCCGACAGCGTGTCCAGCATGTCCACCTGGGGCTTTGCCACCAGCCTGGCTATGGCCATCGTCGCCCTCAGCGCGCCGTTCCTGGGCGTGTTCGGCGACATCCGCGGTATGCGCAAAAAGCTGTTCACGGCATTTATGCTCATCGGCGTTGTCTCGGTAGCAGGGCTTTCCTTCACGCCGTTCATGGACTTCACCGCCTCGCCGGAAGCGGCGGGCAGGGTCGCGGCGATAGTGCTGGTGCTCTACATCACAAGCACCATCGGCTTTGATGCGTCCTGCATCTACTACGACGCTTTCCTGACCGACGTCACGACGGAGGACCGCATGGACTCGGTCTCGACGCTGGGCTACGGCCTCGGCTACATCGGCGGCTCGACGATCCCCTTGCTGATCTTCCTCATCATGAACGCCGTCGGCGTGCCGATGCTGACCTGCCTCGGGTTCATCTTTGGCCTGACCGCCGTGTGGTGGCTCGTGTTCAGTGTCCCGCTGGTCAAAAACTGTGAGCAGACCTCCGGCAAGCCCTATAAGAAGGGCGACGTGGGGGCCAGCATTAAAAACGTGTTCACGACCATGAAGGAGATCGGCGCGGATAAGCCGATGCTGATCTACATTATATCGTACTTTTTCTACATCGACGGTGTGCATACCATCATCAGCATGTCTACAAGCTACGGCACCAACCTGGGGCTGGACTCCGCCGGTATGCTGCTGGCGCTGCTGCTGGTGCAGGTGCTGGGCCTGCCGTTCTGCCTGCTCTATATGAAGCTGGCCGAGAAGTTCGGCGCGCGCACGATGGTCGGCGTCGGCATCTGCGTTTACATGTTTATCTGCGTATTTGCGTTCTTTATGAACAGCCTATGGCAGTTCTGGATGCTGGCCGTGCTCTGCGCCACCAGCCAGGGCGGCATTCAGGCGCTGTCCCGCTCGATGTTCGGCAAGCTCATTCCCGACAAGGCCCGCAGCGGCGAGTTCTTCGGCTTCTTTGACATCTTCGGCAAGTTCTCGTCCATCATGGGCCCGGCGCTCGTCGGTTTTGTCAGTGCCTTTACCGCCAACAAAATGCTGGCCGACCAGGGTCTGACCGCCGCCACAGCCACCGCCGAGCAGGTCGATGCCATCAATGCCGCCGCCGGACCGTTCGGCATTTTGTCCGTCATCCTCATCATCATTGTCGGTGCCGTGCTGTACTTTGGCGTGCTGCCGAAAGTTATGACGAATGACGAGAGGAAGATCTGAATAGAGATAAAAGATAAGAAATAATAGATAAAAGAAATGGTGGACCGTGTCGCTGCGCTCCGCTCAAAAATGCACCCGTTTGCGTTACCGTAGGGGCGCATTCTATATGCGCCCGTCAGTCGGCAGCCGACTTGCGGGCAGATATAGAATCCGCCCCTGCGTTTTTGTTTGCGCCAAAGACGCAAACGCAACCTTCTTTATTCTTTATTATTTTTTATTTATTATTTACACTTTGCAAAATTGACATTTCCCCCGTTACGCAGTACAATTATACCTACGCTGATACGAAAGGGGACCCCACATGCCGGAAGGCTATACCCATGTGCGCACCGCAAGAAAAGCTGCGGAAACCATCCACTACAAAATTCAGTGCCCGGCGGCGTTTGCGGCGGGTGCCAACGGCCCGGACAGCTTTTTCTGCTTTGAAATCTGGAAAAAGCGCGCCAAGCGCCGCTATGACCTGCCCGGCCTCGGCAGCCGTATGCACGAGGAAAAGACAGGCGCGTTCCTGCGCAGTCTTTGCACCAACGTCAAGACCCGCCCGCAGGTCGAGTACACGCTCGGCTTTTTGAGCCACTACGCCGCGGATACCGTCGTGCATCCGTTCATCTGTGCCATGTGCGCGCCCGGCCAGCCCTACGCGGGCAAGGGCGGGCACGGCTATCTGGAAATCGCGCTCGACTCGACGCTCCACGCCGAGGACACCGGCTCTGCGCTGGTTCCCGTCGATGACGTCAGCCCCCTGCCCACAGGGGAGGAGCTGGCCGACATCACGGCGCTGCTGCACACCTGTCTGCTGGAAACCTACGGTGAGGACATCCCCGTGGAGTACCTGGCCGATGCGTTCTGGCACACCTACAGGCTGCGCGGGCTGTTCCCCAGTAAGCACGGCGTGCGCCGGGTGTTTTTCTGGCTCGTGGAGCCGCTGTTCGGCGGGCGCGGCTTCATCACGGGCCACGTCTCGCCGCGGCAGCTGGACAAGCGCCTGCCCGACGACTGGACCGACCCGTTTACCGGCGAGCATCACGACGGCGGCCTGTTTGCGCTGCTGCCAAAGGCAGTTTTTCGCAGTGAGCAGTTCATGGGTGCGGCGCTGCTGTACTGGATGAACCGGCTGCCCCCCGCAGAATTTGCCGAAAAGCTCGGCAGTATGAGCTATCTGCAGGGCATCGCCACCCCCGAAAGCGACCCTGACACAACAAATCAAACCGAAAAGGAGAACACCGTATGATTCGCATTACCATGCAGAACGGCAAGACCATCGACATTGAGCTGGACCACAGCGCAGCCCCCATCACCTGCGAGAACTTTGAGAAGCTCGTCAAGGACGGCTTTTACAACGGCCTGACCTTCCACCGCATTATTCCCGGCTTCATGATCCAGGGCGGTGACCCGCAGGGCACCGGCATGGGCGGCCCCGGCTGGCACATCAAGGGCGAGTTCCTGCAGAACGGCGTTGCCAACCCCATCAAGCACACCCGCGGTGTCATCAGCATGGCCCGCTCGATGGACCCGAACTCCGCCGGCAGCCAGTTCTTCATCATGCACCAGGATGCCCCGCATCTGGACGGCAGCTACGCCGCCTTTGGCCATGTTGTGAACGGCATTGAGGTCGTCGATGAGATCGCCAACGTTGCCACCGACTGGAACGACAAGCCCCGCACGCCGGTTGTCATGGAAAAGGTCGAGATCGTCTGACAGCAATAAAGAGAGCTATGCCCACGGGCATAGCTCCTTTTTTATTATAAGGCTTCCCCTGAGGGGGAAGGCGTTTGATTTCAAATCACATAATCATTCCCCGGCTGGCTGGTGTTCACCAGGTCCGCCAGAGTGATGCCGTCGAAATAGTCGTTGATCATCGTATTCAGCTTGCGCCACATCGGCAGGGTGCGGCACTCGGCCATGCGGCGGCACTCCACGGGGTTCTGCTCCAGGCAGGCCACCGGGGCCAAGCTGCCCTCGCTCAGGCGCAGGATGCTGCCGACGGTGTACTCCTCGGGCGTTTTGGTCAGGCGGTAGCCGCCGGACTTGCCGCGCAGACCGGTCAGGTAGCGCTCCTTGACAAGGCTCTTCACGATGGCCTCCAGATACTTTTCGGAAATTTCCTGCCGTGCGGCGATCTCCTTCAGGGGGATATAGCCGTCGTGCTGGTGCTCGGCAATATCGATCATAACACGCAGCGCATAACGGCCCTTCGTTGAAATCATCATAGTGGTATGCTCCTTACTGTTCTTATAACCTATTATACAGGTTGGTAAATAGGATGGCAACACCTTTTTGCAAAATAATTTTGGAAAATTCCCTATTACCCTATTGACAAACGGGAAAATATGTTGTACAATCCTATCAACCTACAAGAAAGGTATGAATTGATATGCGAAAGGGATTTGTGCCATACGCGCGATGTCGCCGTCATGAGCTGTAAAACCGCAAGCGATTTACAAATAAACAGAAATGACGATGGAGGAAACTACCATGAGCAAGATTTATACTTCCGCAGACCAGCTGATCGGCCACACCCCGCTGCTGGAGCTCACCCATATTGAAAACGCCGAGAACCTTGAGGCAAAAATTCTCGCTAAACTGGAATATTTCAACCCCGCCGGCTCCGTCAAGGACCGTATCGCCAGGGCCATGATCGACGACGCCGAGGCCACCGGCAAGCTGAAGCCCGGCTCCGTCATCATCGAGCCGACCTCCGGCAACACCGGTATCGGTCTGGCGTCCGTCGCCGCCGCCCGCGGCTACCGCATCATCATCGTCATGCCCGAGACGATGAGCGTCGAGCGCCGCCAGCTGATGAAGGCCTACGGCGCGGAGCTGGTGCTTACCGAGGGCGCAAAGGGCATGAAGGGCGCGATCGCGAAGGCGGACGAGCTTGCGAAGGAGCTGCCGAACAGCTTTATTCCGGGTCAGTTCGTAAACCCGGCAAACCCGGCCGTGCACAAGGCGACCACCGGCCCGGAGATCTGGGAGGATACCGACGGCAATGTTGACATCTTTGTTGCGGGCGTAGGCACCGGCGGCACTGTTACCGGCACCGGCGAGTATCTCAAGAGCCAGAATCCGAACGTCAAGGTCGTTGCCGTTGAGCCGGCAAGTTCTCCGGTGCTCAGCCAGGGCCACGCGGGCGCGCATAAGATCCAGGGCATCGGCGCAGGCTTTGTTCCGGACGTTCTGGACACCAAAATCTACGACGAGATCATCACCGTGGAAAATGATGATGCCTTTGCGACCGGCAGGCTGATCGGCAAGCACGAGGGCGTTCTGGTCGGCATTTCCTCCGGCGCAGCTGTCTGGGCGGCGATCGAGCTTGCAAAGCGTCCGGAGAACAAGGGCAAGACCATCGTAGCGCTGCTGCCGGATACCGGCGACCGCTACCTGTCCACGCCGCTGTTCGCTGACTGATCACAGCATACCTATTTCAAAACTCCAAATGTATTTTACAGCCTTAGGGAGGCCTGTACGGTCTCCCTTTTGCATAAACAGACGAGAAGGAGGATGCAGTTATGATACCGACCCCGGAACAGGCATGGGAGCTGCTGTGCGAATATAACGAGGGTGATTTTCACAGAAAACACGGGCGCATCGTGGGCGATGTGCTGCGCTGGTACGCGAATGAGCTCGGCTATGGAGACGAGGCGGATTTCTGGCAGGCCGTCGGCATTCTGCACGATCTGGATTTCGAGCAGTGGCCCGAGCAGCACTGCACAAAGGAGCAGGAGCTGCTGCGCGAGCGCGGCATCGACGAGCGCCTCATTCATGCGGTCGCAAGCCACGGCTACGCGCTGACCGTGGACATCGCGCCGGAACATGAGATGGAAAAGGTGCTTTATGCGGCGGACGAGCTGACCGGCCTGATCGGCGCGGTCGCGCTCATGCGCCCGTCGAAGAGCGTTAGCGACATGGAAGTGAAATCGGTCAGAAAAAAGTACAAGGACAGGAAATTCGCCGCAGGCTGCTCACGCGAGGTCATTGAGCGCGGTGCGGCGATGCTCGGCTGGGAGCTGAACACGCTTATCGAAAAGACCATTATGGCGATGCGTGCGAGCGATGCTGTTGATTGAAAACTGGCGAAACTGCTGATAAGACGGCGGGAGAAGCACGGGTAATTGGACGATGTGACGGAATTAGCAATTCATACAATTCCGATGTTGACACTGGGGAATGAGAGTGCTATTATATAACCAACAAAAACAGTAGGTTAACGGAAAGGAGCAGAAAAGCATGTTTATTCTGAACGAACGAATGTCGGGCTGC
>OLSF01000440.1_pt1 | contig 42788 bp, 35 predicted proteins | sample 1672301 | NCBI WGS metagenome assembly OLSF01 (sample SAMEA3136669, study PRJEB25190) | human gut metagenome | biome: human gut; feature: human-associated habitat; material: faeces | place: Austria | collected 2013
CCGGCTCGAACAAATGGGCATCCAGCGCACGATGTCGAGCATCGAACGGGCGCGGATCGTCATTCATATGGTCGACGCCTCGACGCTCACGGATCCGGTTCCCGCCCCGGATTTTCCGCTCCGTCCCGAGCAGAAACTCCTGACCGTCGTCAACAAGACCGACAAGGCTCCGGCCGCATGGCGGCTTCCCGAAGGCGTTGTCGGCATTTCGGCCAAACACGGCGAGGGTATCGACGCCCTGTGCGACGCCCTGCGGGAGTCCGTCGACACCGAAGCGCTCTACCACGGCGACCCGGTCGTCTCGAACAGCCGCCATTACGAAGCGCTTTCGGCGGCCCGCGAAGCACTCGGCCAAGCCCTCGACGGTCTCGCCCACGGCCTTCCGACCGATCTTTTGAGCGAAGAAATCCGCCAGGTCATCACCCACCTCAGCGCCATCACGGGCCGCGGTGCCATCGCCCCCGACGAAATCCTGCAAAACATCTTCTCGAAATTCTGCATCGGAAAGTAACTCGACCGAAGAAAAATCGAGCAAAACGCAGAATAATCACCAATAAATCAACGAATTACAACAGAAAATCGAGCGATTTTCTAGAGTTCGTCTTTGCCTTCAAGGTGTAAATTTTACACTTCATTTACACCTTGAAAACGCCAAGGTGTAAAAAAGTGTAAAAATATTTTCCTATCTTTGCCCTGAACCAAAACCTCGACACCATGGAAATCAAACTTCATCAGAAACCGCAGCGCTCGACGGGACGCACCTCGCTGGTGCTGGAGTACTACTATGGCTACACGCGCGATGAGGAGGGGCGGATCAAACACCGCCGCAGATTCGAGACCCTCGAATACTTCCTCTACACCACACCCCGCAACAAAGCCGAGCGCGACCACAACAAGATCAACCTGGAGATGGCCGAGAAGGTCAAGGCCAAACGGCTGCTCGACGAGCAGAACGAACAGTACGGGTTCGCCGGACAGTTCAAGATCCGCACCAACCTGGTCGAGTTTATCCGCGGGATGATCGAGCAGCGCAAGGATTCGCCCGGCAACTGGGGCAACTGGGACAGCATGCTGAAACACCTGATTGCTTATGCAGGCACGCAGACCACCTTCGAGCGGGTCGACCGAAGGTTCGTCGAAGGATTCCGCAACTACCTCGCCAAGCGGGCCCGCACAAAGAGCGGCACCGCCCTCTCGGCCAACAGCCAGAACAGCTACTTCCTGAAGTTCAAGGCGGCGCTGAACCGGGCCGTCGAGGAGGGGATCGTCACCCACTCGCCCGCCATGGGGGTCAAGGCCACACGAACCGAAGACGTGCACCGCGAATACCTCACGGTCGAGGAGCTGCAGCGGCTGGTCAAGACCGACTGCTCCTACCCGGTACTGAAGGACGCCTTCATCTTCTCGTGTCTGACGGGTATGCGCTGGAGCGACATCAACAAGCTGACGTGGGGCGAGGTGCAGGAGTTCGACGGCGGCACGCGCGTGGTCTTCCGCCAGAAGAAGACCCGCGGGCTGGAGTACCTCGACATCGCCGAGCAGGCCGTGCGCTACATGGGGCCGCGCGGCAGGGCCGACGAACGGGTCTTCTCGGGGCTGAAATACTCCGCCTGGCACAACCTCGCGCTGCGCGAATGGTGCATGAAGGCGGGCATCACGAAGCATATCACCTTCCACTGCGGGCGCCACACCTTCGCCGTGCTCCAGCTTTCGCTCGGCACCGAAATCTACACCCTCTCGAAGCTCCTCGGCCACCGCGAGCTGAAGACCACGCAGGTCTATGCGCAGATTATGGACGAGAAGAAACGCGAAGCGGTGAACCGGATTCCGGAATTATGATTATCTTTGGAAGATGGGGCATCAGCCTTCACCCCCGCACCGCAACCGACCGCCCATGAACCGTATCGAATACATCCGTTACTCGCACCGTCGTGCAAACAGCCGGGTCCGCGCATGGATCGGGAGCGTACGCGCGCAACTCGCGCGTCGGAGCCGGTTGCTGAGCTGGTTATGGATGGTGCCGGCGACGATCTTCTACACGCTGGTCGTCCTCTTCAGCTGGCTCACCTTCTGCGTCGTCCTTTTCAAGGATCCTCGCTTCACGCTCCACTACCTGGAGAGCGAGATCGAATGCCGCGGACTCACCGGTGCGGAGGCCCGCCGTTACCTCGACGAGCAGCACCGCGACTACGAACGCCGGCTGGCCTACGGCAACTTCACGCGCGACGAACAGCGGCGCATCGACCAGACCTTCGCGTACCTCTACAACCGCTACCCTGCCCCGGCTCGGGATGACCTCAACGCACGGCTCGACGAGGTGCAGAGCGCCGTTGCGGAGATTGCCGGCTTCACGCGGCAGCGGCAGGAGGAGCTGGAGCAGGCCCGGGAGCGTGAAACCGCCCTGCAGGCGCAGGCCGAGAAGCGCCGCGCCATCAACCGCAGCCGCACGGGATTCGACCCCACGCCGGAGGACTTCTCACCGCGCCTCACCGACCGACAGCTCGACCTGCTGACCGAGCACATCAACCGCATCGGTCTCTTCCGGCGCGACGTCACCCGCCCGGAGGTTGAACTGCTGCTCGCCTGCCAGCTCCCGGAACCGTTGCAGACAACCCACAACAAGCTGCTGGCGCTGCTGCTCGAATCGCTGAGCGCCGCGCGGTTCATCACCCCGAAGTGGCAGCGCGTGGCGGGAGCCAAGGGATGCTTCCTCTCGAAGTTGGGCAAGCCGCTTACGGCCAAGGATCTCTCGGCGGCCAAGCAGATGGCCGACATCATCGACGCGAAACGCGAGCAGCAGATTCTCGACTGCATCCGGGCCCTGGAGGCTGCGCAGTCATAGCCTGTCCACAGACGCCGACAGGCACGGGCGAAGACCCCTTGCAGGGTTCCGCCGTCGTGTTTACAGGGTGCCAGTACGCGGGAAAAAGATGGGAAAGATTGTCCAAACAAGCGGAAACGTTGGCAGACAATGTCGTCAGCTTTTTTTCTTCGTTTCTTTGTCTCTGTAATTACAAGCCCGTGCGTTGCGCAACGCCTTTGTCAAACCTTTTAAATTGTGTTTTTATGCAAATGAGTCTAACCGTCGAGGAGCGTCTCGACCGCATCGAACAACTGCTGCGCGGACAGAAGAATGTCCTGAACTTTTCCGAAGCCTGCGACTTCACAGGCATCTCTCCGAGCTACATGTACAAACTTACCCACAGCGCCCGCATCCCCCACTACAAGCCCCACGGCAAGAATGTCTACTTCCTGCGCGAGGAGCTCGAACAGTGGCTGCTGCAGAATCCCGTGCGGACCGCCGAACAGAAGGATCGCGAGGCGACCGAGTTTGTCCTTCGCAAACGGCGCCCAAGGTAGCGGCACGCATCGGTCCGACCGGTCCCAAGCCCATCGGGGCGGCCGGATTATCTACCCCTAAAAAAGCGCATCGCTCACCTTAAACGAGCGGATCGCCCGCTCCTTTACGACATCACCCTCCTCCATACGGCCGATCAACAACGGCGACGACGGGTCATGCAACCTCCGGTTCCGATACACCGTCTCCACATCGGTGTTGGCATAGCAATACAGACAGCCGTGGCTGCATGTATCATAGGCTCCGATATCCACACTCTGCACACATCCACACTCCGGCCGTTGGTTCCTGTCCTTGGCGACATTCAACCTGCACCCCAGCAACTCTTCAATCAACATACGGTCGATGCACCGGCCATGCCGGATGCCCATTGGCTCCAGATCTATCCGTTCCGCGCAACTCTGAACTCGGATACCATAGCTTGATGCGATGGAGGCCAGCCCCGCAGCCAATCGGGTGATTTCATCCGCGCTCGGTTCCCGGACCGTTGTCGCCCTTAAATTGCGTCGTGTCTTCTGATACAGATCCACAAAACTGATCACGCAGGTTTGGGTGCAGGATGCCAACCGTTTGGCAATTGCCTCAAAACCGTGCAGATGATAGCTGACGTCCATGCTTTGCGAGAACAGAATCGGGTCATACCGCCAAATGACCCGCTTGGGGCCAATCCGGTCGGACAGCCGGCTGAACGTCTCGATCACGGACTCCTTCTGCGGGAGCCCCTTCTCCAGCTCCGTGTCGTATGGAGTGACCGTAAACTGGAAATAGTACATGTAGTCCGCAAGTTCGCCCAAACGCGGCAGCATCGGCGCCGGATTCTTGCTCCAAAAGACGATGCAATCAATCACCTCCGGGGATAGCCGGATTTTGCTGACCTGATGCCGGTTCATCGGATTCCGGACGCACACCTGCCCCTCCCGGATCCGGTTGTAAAACCAGTCCGAATAAAAGGCGGGAATATCGGTTCTTCGGCTAACGCTCAGTATCATTGCGAATCAGTTTATCGTTCCGCCGCACTTCGCCGACGGCACCCGAGGCTGCGGAGTACATCGGCCCAACCGGTCTATTTGCGCTCGGGGTCCGCTTCCGCCGCAGGCCGATCCTTCCAGAGCCACCACTTGCACTTCGCCGGATCGGGATTCTCCGTGTTGACGAAATAGACGACCGCGCGATACAGATACAGCTGACAGCGGTCAATCTGACACCCCCGCAGACGACACTCTTCGGCATAGAGTTCCTCGGCCGTCTTGCCCTTCAGCGATTCGATGGTCGTATAGCCCATGGCCAGCAGATCCGCTTCGGTCCGCGGCCCGACGTTTGGTATTTTACGCAGTTCAGTCATGGCTGTTTGGTTTCCCGTAAAGCCGCTCCAGGTCGAGCTTCTCGATGCGCGAACGGATGGCGCCGGGCTTGCGCTGGAAATGAGCGGACAGCTCCTCCTCCGTCGCCCCCTCACACCACCGGCGCGTCAGTTCCAGATCCTCCGCCTCGGTCCAGGGCAGATAGGCGTTCGGATACTCCTGGCGGCAGGCGTAGACCGAGTAGATCGGTTCGCCGGTCAGCTGCTTGTAGGCCCGCAAATAACGCTTCAGCCGCTTGACGTCCTTATCCGAAAGGTACGGCAGGCGGCGGATATCCATATTGTCCGTCAAGTCGTTCAGCTTGACCGCCACGGCCAGCGGATTGCCCTTTATGCGGGCAATATAACGGTCGTAGGGCTCCTCCTCAGCATGGGTCAGACAGCGCAACGCCTCGATGATTTCGGGCGCAAACCCTTCGGCCACCAGCCCCTCCAGCGTCCAGTCGCTGTCCTCGACCACATCGTGCAGCACCCCGACGATCTTCTCCTCGGGGGTTTTGCCCGCGGCCATGACCCGCAGCGGATGGCCGATATAGTCGTTCCCGGCCTTGTCGCGCTGGCCGCGGTGCGCCTCGGTGGCAATCTCGATGGCTCGTTCCAGGGTACTCATAATGGGCTTATCCAATAAACTGGCTCAATTTTCTTTTGACTACCTCGATATCGTGCATCCTATCTCTTTTGAGTCGCTTGGAGGGTCCAAAATCACTATAATGAATCTCGACCAGATGGATTTGGTGACGGCTCAATTCATCTCGACGTCGCTGGTCATATATTTTGCGTTGTTCTCCCCGTGAGACACCACTCACAGTCATTCTTCGATCAAAGAAAGGCGCTGCCTCGGTATGCTGGGTTTCACAATACTCAACAACCAAATTCAGTTGCTCGTAATAGGCGTCAACGGGCAGTTTGCGCCCCGTATCCCCTCTCAAAAACTCAAATCGATGCTGTTGCGATGCAGTCTGTCCAAGCACCTCATTACACAATCCGATCACGTAATATTCATCAGAATTTTGGCGTTGTCGCATCTTGTTCGTACCATCCAAGATCGGGGGTACCTTGGACGATGGAGTGGGGACTTTCAAAGAATCCGCGACAGAAACAGGTCGTAATCTACGTGAATTCAATGCGGTAAAATACCAATTAACATTACTATTTTTTCGATCCGCAAGCACATATGGGATGAGAGACAACGCCTTTCGCTGATCCAACTCCCGAAGCAAACTTCTAATGGGAAGTCCATTGCTATGATCTGTTGTAAAAATTTCCTTTCGAATGAATAACGGCATCAAATCTTTAGCAGCAATTCGACGTGGATTGCCCGGATCGTCAAAAAAACGCCCGACAACTTCATTGATTTTACGTATTTTCTCAGCCTTATTCATAAATTTCCCAAAGAATACTGGCGTATTTTCCCGCATTTAACTCTTCACAAATTTACGAATTATGACACGAAAAGCCAAAGCACAAATGGCGTAGAAAAATAAACAAATCTAGTTATTATCAATAGTTTAAAATATTATGTATATTTGTAATACTCCCCAAAAAGTCCATAAGCGTTATTCCTAACTAGAAAAACAAATGGCCTGGCAGGAAAAAACATTCAATTAGAAAATGGGACTTACGTAGAAGCACAAAGTCCTCAAATAATATCAGCCAGTAGAAGTACCGATATTCCGGCATTTTATAGTGATTGTTTTTTATCGACTACAAAAAGGTTATTCAGCCTGGACTAACCCTTTCAATGGAGTAAAAAGTTACATATCCTATGCCGACACTCGTTTTATCGTTTTTAGGTCGAAAATCCTCTCCCTTTATTAGCATATCTCGATATGCTGACAACTCGTCGGATAAGTTGTTACATTCAATACGCACTCAATGATTATGAGAAAGTAGGATTGGAACAAGGTGTTCCTGAACTGACCCAACGAATAGAGACCTTCAAACTTTTGGTCGACAAACTCAGAATGGGTCGTGTTTTTTAGCGTCTTGATCCCTTAATTCTTACAGATCAAATCACGATGGATGATTTATTGCAGAGAATCAAGTATATCGGAGACAAGTTGATAGGATCCACATAAAAATGGTTTTCAGTTTCGCAGACATTGCATCCTACAAAAGGTAAAAAATAACCTTGATAAACATCAGATCCACTATGTGGAATGGCCTGAGTCCATGATGACCGAATTCGCTGAACATCTAAGTAAACTCAATCGCTCCAATTGGAACAATATATTGGCCACATGTGGAGAAATAATCAATCTGGAGAAATTCGGGAGCGACCACAACATTTGTGAGGATGATAACCTGATAATCCGATATGCTTAGCAAGACAAGACTCTTATGGATTTTCTAAAGGTTGACATTCATCAATGTGGGGCAGCATCAAATCTATTCGATATATCAGAAGAAATACCGACTGACGCCGTCATAATAGACAATACACACTACGCTATCAAGAAGAAAAACAGCAAAGACAAAGCGCAACGATTCTTTTGTGGCTGTGTGATAAGCAAAGATATCGGAGAATATAATACCTGTACACACCTATGCGAATACTGCCTATGCTAATACCAGTAAAGAAGCAGTTCCGAGAAATTATGAAGCGGCGCGTCAAAAAGACTTCAAAGGGAAGAGTATCATATGACGAATACAAATATATCAACGATGTATACGGAAGAATATACTCAAAAAATAAAACAACTGACTCTCCCTTCGTTCGATCAGCCCTGGATAAATATAACTCATATCAAGAATATCTCAAATGGCTATGCATTCTTGGTCAATAAATAGAAAATAATTCATTTTATTGCTATATTTACCACTCGTAATAATATAACTGTTTCGATGAACAACAAAGACTTGAATCGCATCAAGGTTGTATTGGTTGAGCATAAACGCACTAATAAGTGGCTGGCAGAACAGTTAGGTAAGGATCCAGCTACTGTTAGCAAATGGTGCACAAATACCTCTCAACCATCAATCGACATGTTTTTCCGGATAGCCAAACTCCTGAATGTTGACTATACGGAATTGATTATTAAGCCCAAAGAATAATATTATGACAGATCAAGAACTTAAAAAGCTCAAAGATAACTTATGGCATTCGGCTGATATGCTTCGCGCCAGCGCACATCTTTCTGCCAACAAATATGGACAGCCTATTCTCGGACTCATTTTCTTGCGCTATGCCGATATCCTTTTTAAGCAGCACAAAGCGGAAATCGACGAGGAGTTCAATAAATACAAAGGCACCCGAATGGAGAAATCCTATAAGGATATTGCCATAGAAAAGTGTGGATTCTATCTGCCAGAGTGTGCATATTACGATTATCTCAACAATGCTCCTGATGATGCCAACAAAGCAGTGCTTGTCAAAAAAGCCATGGAAGCCATTGAGAAAGAGAACGCAAAGATGGATGGGGTTCTTCCCAAAGAAGTTTATGGGTTGTTGGTGCCGGAAGAAGAACCTGAACTGATCAGTAAAATCATTCGAGTTTTTAAGGATATCCCAGAAAACATCAGCATTGATCTATTCGGACAGATATATGAATATTTTTTAGGGAATTTTGCTTTGAGTGAAGGGCAAGGTGGTGGAACATTCTACACGCCAGCATCGGTTGTGCAGTATATGGTCGAGGTCCTTAACCCTGTCACAGGTGACAAAAAGTTTCTTGATCCAGCTTGCGGATCCGGTGGTATGTTTGTACAGGCTGCCCGCTATATGCATCGCCACAACGCATCGAATAACGACATGATGCGTTTTCGTTGCTATGGCGTAGAAAAAGATCAAGACATTGTAAAACTGGCAAAAATGAACCTCTTGCTGAACAATGTTAGGGGAGATATTATTGAAGCGAATTCATTCTATTCTGACCCTTACGACGAATTTGGGAATTTTGACTATGTAATGGCCAATCCTCCCTTTAACATGGACGAGGTAGTGGTCGAGAAAGTAATCGATGACAGACGATTCAACACTTACGGTGTGCCTCGAAACAAGACCAAATCCAGCAAAAAAGGCTCCGATAAAAAAGAGACGGTCCCCAATGCCAACTACTTATGGATAGGACTGTTTGCAACCTCTTTGAATAATACAGGCAAGGCTGCTCTTGTAATGGCCAATTCGGCCAGCGATGCGGGTGGTTCGGAATTGGAGATACGCAAAAAAATAATTACGGACGGTATCATCTCGCAGATGGTAACGTTGCCCAGCAATATGTTCTCCACCGTAACCCTGCCTGCAACATTGTGGTTCTTCGACAAGCAGAAAAAAAATCGTGATGAAATTCTTTTCATCGATGCACGTAACATATTTACTCAAGTAGATCGCGCCCATCGCAAGTTCAGTGAGGAGCAGATAAAAAATCTCGGTATCATCACACGCCTTTACGAAGGCGACAGCGATGCATTTTGGACACTTGTGGAAGGATATAAACAGGCCGGAAAACAGGAACAAATAGACTGGTTGCTGGAACGTTGGCCCGAAGGCAAGTATCAAGATGTCATTGGCCTTTGCAAAGTGGCTAAATTGGAGAGTGAGGATGGTATTATAGACCAAGACTATTCACTCAATCCCGGCCGATATGTCGGAGTGGTGATTGAAGATGACGGCATGACCGAGGAAGAGTTTGTAGAGACTATGAAGGCAGATTATGCCGAGCTTAAAGCTTTAACTGCTGCATCAGAAAAGCTTGTAATTGAGATAGAGAAGAATATGAGGGATTTGATAAGGGGGTAATGAATATGGAGTATAAATTCTCTGAATTATTTAAATGGGAAAGTGGAAAGCCTATTTCTATTTCGGAAGGTGATATTCCCATTTATGGATCTAATGGTATTATCGGTTATACAGATAAACAAAAGTATAATAATAAGATTATTCTTGGACGAGTCGGTGCCTATTGCGGTTCTGTTTCATATTGTACTACAGATTTTAATGCAACGGATAACACCCTAATTACAAGTTGTGACACTGATAAAATATTATATCGTTATGCTTATTATTTATTGAAAATATATAATTTAAACAGATATGCAGGAGGTTCGGCTCAACCTCTTATTACTCAATCAATTTTAAAACATCTTAAATGCGAAATCCCTTCTCTATTCATTCAACAGAAGATATCTTCGATCCTTTCCGCTTATGATAATTTTATAGAAAACAATACAAAGCGTATTCACCTGTTGAAGCAAATGGCTGAGAATCTCTACAAGGAATGGTTTGTACGTTTCCGTTTTCCTGGGCATGAAGCCGACTGGCTTGTTGCCTCAAAACTCGGGAAACTACCATCGTCATTTCGAGTAGCGAATATGGGTTCTCTATTTGATTTTTATATTGGTGGAGGTTGGGGTAATGACGATATGTCTGACGATTATCCTGTTGAAGCAAGTGTGATTAGAGGTGCAGACTTTCCCAACGTATCGAGATATGACATATCAAGTTGCCCAAAGCGTTATCATAAAATCAGTAATTATAAGTCCCGCCAACTTGTTGATGGTGATATTGTCATGGAAATCTCCGGAGGCACTTCGGAACAGCCTGTCGGGCGCACCATCCTTGTAACTCAAGAGATGATAGATCGATTCAAAGATGGAAAAGTTATATGTGCCAGTTTCTGCAAGTTAATTCGATTAAACAAAGCTGCCGTATCCCCATACTTTTTCTATTATTGGATGCAATATCTATATGATACACGTATAATAGATAGGTTCCAGCTTCAATCTACGGGAATCATCAACTTCAAGTTTGAGGCTTTTTTACGCAAAGGCCTGGTCATGCTGCCTCCTATGGAGATTATGCAACAATTTGATAATTATATTGATCCAATTTTCAAGGAAATCAATGCACTGGCAACTCAAAACGAAATACTTGCAAGACAAAGAGATCTTTTGCTACCTCGTTTGATGAGTGGAAAGCTTAAAATAACTGACTAAATTCAAGCAATCATGGCTGCAGCAAACATAAATGTAAACAAACAAACTGTTTTACAACTGCTCACAAGTGGGCAAAATACCCCTTTTGTAATACCAGAATATCAACGGCCCTATTCGTGGTCTGATGACGAGATCACAACTCTATTTGATGATCTTTGGGAATTTTCAATCGAAAGAACTCGTACAGATCGTACAGAAGGCGCGAACTATTTCTTGGGATGTGTTGTGTCATACGAAGAAAATGGAGAACGACAGATCATTGATGGGCAACAACGTATAACATCTCTGTTTTTACTTCTGAGAGCTGTTTTCTCCATGTTGGAGGAGGAAGAGAATAAAACGCCAGAAGTCCTGAACTTTATCTCTAAAATAAAACCAGCTCTTTGGAAAGAGAACGAAATGACGGGACAAGAGGACCGTAATAAAATCTTACTTCGCTCGGAAGTCGTCAGTGATTACGGGAATGAAATACTGCGTAAGATTTTAGAAACAGGTAAAGCTGATCCCAAAAGCAAGGATAACTATTCGAGGAACTATAACAAGTTTATCGAACTTTATTCTGATAAATCAAAAAGTAGTCCCAATCAGATATATCATTTTGTATTGGCATTACTTAATTATTCTATTCTGTTACCTATAACAGCCGATAATCAGGAAACGGCCTTGACAATATTCAATACACTGAATAACAGAGGGCTGCCGCTTTCTGACGCAGATATTTTTAAGTCATATATTTATAAAAAGTTGGATGACGCTGGTAAAAAATCATTCATTCAGAAGTGGAAAAAACTTGAAGCGGATTCAGAACGCATTAATGAAAGCATTCAATCCCTGTTCTATTACCACATGTTTTATTTACGAGCTAAAGAAAAAGATGATAAATCAACTACTCCCGGTGTAAGAAAGTATTATTTAGACAAAAATCACGATCGGCTGTCTGTAGATGTCATCGACAGATTAGCGGAAAACCTTCATCTATGGGAGGTTATAAATGGCAGAGAACCATTGGATAGTGAACCGTGGAGTCAGAATATGGATATTTGCAAAATTCTTGATTGTCTTTCATCGTATACGAATGAATTTTGGAAATATCCTGTATCGATCTTTTACATGGAACACAAGGACAAAGAAGAATTTGAAACAATGTTCTTAAAGTTCCTTAGAAAGTTATATGTCATGCTTCTTACTCGTTATTTGGAAATTCCGACTATCAATGCAGTAAAATCTGACATATTAAAACTTGATGTCCAAATTATAAATAACATCCATCCAGACTTCTATGCTGGATTTGAGGAGAAGAAACTGGATGACGAGTATGCAATAAGTGCAGAAAAGACGAGAACGGATAACCTCATTATTGCCCCTCATAAGAACATGGTGAGAATGATGTTAAAGTTGCTGGCTTATGAAGAGAAGGCTCAAAAGGAGTTGTTGCCAACATATTGGGAGATTGAACATATTTTTCCCCAAACATGGGATTCTAAGTTTTACACCTTCGACAAAGAGGAGGCTAATGAAAAACTGGAACATATTGGCAACAAATTACCACTTGAAAAGAAGTTAAATATTTCTGCAAGTAATAATTATTTCATTCGAAAGAAGGAAAAATACAAACAATCCCAGATTTCTATAAGTAAAAAACTCGGGAGTTCAGCTCTCGAAGAATGGGATCTTGACAACATCACCTCAAACGACATTAGAATTTGTAGTCAAGTCAAGAACTTATTCAAACAATGGGTGGAAGATTATATATCAATCGATAACCCAAAGCCCACGCAAGAGTTAACAGAAGAGCAACTCGAGATGATTGAGAAATTGAGAAATCAAGGAGTCAATATTAGTATAAATTGAGTATGAAATCATTCATCAGCGAAGACAATATAGAGCAGGCTATATGCAACAGACTGGCTCTTCCGGAATATGGATGGCAACGAATACAATGCGACCCAAGCGTTGACAAACAAGACGACGTATCATTAACCGGCCGTTCGTGTGTAGAAGAGTGTATCCTGCCTGGGGTATTCGGCAAAGCTCTGCGACGTATTAATCCCCATATTGATACGGAAATTCTTGATGATATTGTACGGGAGTACCGAAAGGATTACACAGGAACGGATATGGTTGATACAAACTATAAACTATACAACCAGATCCGCAATGGGATAAGAGTAAAAACTCGTGTACAAAATCGTGAGGACTTTGATATTGTACAGCTGATTGATTTCGAGCATCCTGAGAACAACGACTTCCACTGCGTTAATCAGATGTGGATAAAGGGGCATTTCCGTTACCGTCGTCCCGATGTACTACTTTTCATCAACGGACTTCCTGTCGTATTCATGGAGTTAAAGAACTCGACGGTAAAAGTGGAGGAATCATACAATAATAACCTTATATCTTATCGTAAAGATATACCAAATATTTTTGCATTTAACCAGATTTGTGTTCTCTCAAATGGATTACAGACGAAAATAGGAGCTTGGAATGCTGGTTATGAATTCTTCTTTGAGTGGCTTCGTGTGGATGATGAGAAGGAAAAAATCAATCGAGAACAAATAGCTGCACACGGGCTTAGTATTATCAACCTAATCGATGGCCTTTTTCGTAAAGAACGTCTGCTTGACTACATAGAGAATTTCATATTCTTCGATAATAAGCGTATCAAGATTATTGCAAAGAACCACCAATATCTGGGAGTCAACAATCTGATGAGGAATGTCGAAAATCGGGAGGTGTTGAAGGGTAAATTAGGTGTATTTTGGCATACCCAAGGTTCGGGCAAGAGTTATTCAATGGTCATGTTTGTGCGTAAGGTTAAGCGTAAAATTCATGGTAACTTTACTTTCTTGGTGGTTACCGACCGTGAAGACCTTGATACGCAAATACACAAAACTTTTGTGCGTTCGGAAGTGATCGGAGACAAAGAAGAGTGTCAACCAAAGAATGCTGCACAACTAAGAGATTTCTTAACAAGCAACAAACCCATGGTATTCACGCTCATTCATAAGTTTCAGTATGACAAGACCAAGAAATACCCTATACTTTCAGAACGTGATGATATTTTTGTACTTGTAGATGAAGCACACCGTACACAATACAAGCAGTTGGCTGAAAATATGCATACGGGGCTTCCTAATGCCAATTACATAGCATTTACTGGAACTCCGCTCTTAGGAAGTAAACGCCTGACCAATCAGTGGTTTGGCAACTATGTTTCTGAATATAATTTTGCTCAAGCCATCGAAGACGGTAGTACAGTACCGCTGTTCTATAGTCGTCGAGTACCCGAAGTGGGTCTTACCAATGACTGGCTCGATACAGATATCGACCAGATCGTAGAAGATGAAAATCTGAATGATCGAGAAAAAGAGTTACTGGAGAACTCATCATCTCGCATTCTAGAAGTAATCAAACGAGATGAACGTCTTGATAAAATAGCACAAGATATTGCGCATCATTTCCCTAGCCGTGGATTCCTTGGCAAGGGTATGGTAGTGAGTGTGGACAAATACACGACTGTCAAGATGTACGATAAGGTTCAGAAATACTGGGCTGAGGAGAAAAAAAATCTTATAAAGGAACGTAATAATGCTAAAAGCAAAGAGGAACGTGATCTCCTTACAGATAGGCTCAACTACATGAACCGTGTTGAAATGGCTGTGGTAATAAGCGAAGATGCAGATGAGGTAGAGAGATTCCAAGCACAAGGCCTCGATATTACATTTCACCGGAAGAAATTGAATGAAATAACTCCGGACGGAAAGGATATTGAAGATCGGTTCAAAGATAAAGACGATCCATTGAGTCTTGTCTTTGTATGTGCTATGTGGCTGACGGGGTTTGATGTGCCTTCGCTCTCCACGCTCTATCTGGACAAACCGATGAAAGGTCATACTTTGATGCAAGCCATTGCTCGTGCAAATCGCGTATTCCCAGGAAAAAGTTGTGGTATCATAGTTGACTATGTCAACGTTTTCAAGTATATGCAAAAAGCGCTAAGCGATTATGCTTCAAATGATGGGAAAGTCGAATATCCGGTGAAGGATATCGAGACTCTCATACAGAATATCGACGAGTGTATCGTGGAATGTGAAGCCTTCCTGTCGCAATTGGATGTAAGTATAGGCCGCATTGTCGAGGAAGCCAATACTCTTGATCAACTCGATCTTTTACGCCTGGCATATGTAAAAATACTTGAAAAAGATGAATGGAGAGACCGTTTTAAGGTTATGAGCAATCTGCTGATAAATCTTTATGATGCCAGCAAACCGGAAATATTTGAAAGAGGTTGGCATAACGAGAAATTTGCACCTATAAGTTATCTGTACGGGCTCTTCTGTAACCAAATTGACGATGAAAAGCTTGAACGAGCCAAGGTAAGGATGGCCGAGACTCTTGACAGTAGTGTCTCAGCTATGGTTGCAGAAGATCAGGTGCAATATGGTATACATCAAAGCAAGGTTATTGACCTTAGTAAACTTGATGTGGATTCCATTCGTAGGGTCATAAGCGATTCTCCATATAAGGCCTTAGAAATAGATAAGTTACGAGAATTTATTGAACAAACCTTGCAACAGCTTATCAATAAGAATTGCACTCGTATTGCTTTTTCTCAACGATATAAGAATATTATTGACCGCTATAATGCAGGAGGTAGCGAGAACGAAGACTACTATGAAAAACTTCTTCAGCTTATTGAAGAGTTGAAGCGTGAGCAGGGGCGCGCTACGGAGATGGACTTGAAGGAAGAGGAACTTGAAATTTTTGATCTCCTTGTCAAGGGTCGAAAACTGACTCAGAATGAAGAACAAAAGGTTAAATTAGCAGCCAAAAATCTATACAAGAAATTGTCTGAGGAAAAGAAAGATGTCATGGTTGTGGACTGGTACAAAGATGAACAGCCTAGACAAAAGGTAATGTCCATTATACAAGTTTCTCTCAATAATGACCTGCCTGAATCCTATGACCGTGAAGTCTTCAATTCCAAGACGAACTTATTGATGAATCATTTTATCGATATGGCAGTCCAAGGTTACGGATGGCTGACAGCATAAAAGGGTTGAAAACTTTCTCAGCCTCGTAGTTCTTGGCTGACGAAGTAACCAATTGATTCTTCATAACTGAATTTATCCACAATTTATTAAATACCTGCTCGTTTTTTATCGTTTGTTACCTCCCTCCTTTATAAATCTTAAAAAACTACAACTTTTATTTTCTCTTCCTAGGCCCAATTTTTAGAACAGATCCCTGAAATAGCATTATATTTGTTCTTTGTATTTTAAATAATCATACAGACATATCAACCTTCTAAAATGAGTACCATATTGGCTATTGTTTATGAGTTCTATATTTTTGCGCAGATAATCACCTAATTCATCTGTGGGCAATTTATGGGCTGACAATAATGGAGTATACATCATTATATGAAGAGCATTATCCCCACATCCTTGTAGAAGATCGTTAAATGACCCATACAATCCGTTAACTTCATCTTTTTTCCTTTGATATGACTCAGGGGGCAGGAAGTCATTACGCGTAATTCTATTCACTTTAGTAATGAAGTCTGGTGTAAATTCAACAACCTCTGAGTTCGCATCTATTTCATTATTGCGATCGAGTAAATGGGCTGTTCTTAAATATTTATAATATGGGATAAATCTTCCTCGCATGGACAATGTCGGCAGAGCTAATTTGGCAATTGTTTCGGGATTCCAATTAGGATGGTCATTCAATACGACATCTTTTAAAAGATCTTTTAGATCAACGCCTTTTATTCCATGTTCTGCTAATTTATCCTTAAGACCAATTCCCCATACAAACTCTGCTTTATGTATATCTTCAATATTATCAAGAGAGTCTGCAATATATATTTTTTGCTTAGAGTCTGTTGTCTTAACAAAATCATATATCATATCTTTCATATGACGAAGAATCTTGGTTGGGATTCTTCTCTTATTGTTTGCCAGGACTGTGTATATGTCGATGTAGTTTGCTAATGTGACTAATTTAATAGGAATGATTGTCTTTGATATGAGCATTGTGCTGTCGACAATAGTAGGATTGGCACAATCTGAATCCCATTGACAAAAAATCAAATGATCCTTTAATAAGTCAACTTTTTCTTTCGAGATACAGGCAATTATAGCCTTCAATATATTGTGAATATTGGTATCATTTAAGCTATATCCAATAAATATCACTGGATGTTCAATAAAAATAGTTAATAGTTTTGCTGCCAAATAAGTATTTTTATTGTGATATTCATCATAATCCTCTTTTGTTAAAACTAATGAGTTGGGAGAATCAATAGAACCATGAATTTTATATATTTCACCAATATTTATTGTATCTGAAAATATGAGTTCATCTTGTCCCACATAAGTTCTAAAATCAGGAAAGATATAGTCTTCAATCAATCTATCCCAATTGGTAGTAATAATGCCATCAATATTAACTTTTTTAAGAAGCCTCAGTTCATGTTCAAGGATTTCGGATTGTATAATTTGAGAGTTTTCTTTTAGACGCTTACAAATCTCATATTTCAATGGAGACAATCTTGATAGAGCATCCTTTGCAAATTCAGCTCTACTATCTCTATATAAATCATCATTCCACCATTTTTCATTAAAGTCCTCACCCATTAAACTGGCGATCGTTGGTAAATCATTAGCCGCATTCGCTCTATAATAATCATAAGGTTTAGGGAGTTCCAAGCGTATGACCATTTCTTTAAGTAAATCTTCCCATGCTGGAAGATTCAAATATCTTCTAGAAAAACCGGACCCAATAAACAAAAAAGGGACAGTTGAGAACTTTGCTATATGCTGTTTAAACAAATCTTGAAACATGGGATGATCATATTAACGTTATAGTGTAAATTTATAACTATTTTACGATATAACAAAAAGTTCGACAACAATCTACATGTAAAGGTATTTTTCCGATTTAATTTCCTATTTTTGTAAATAGTTCCGTGCCGATCCGCGGAACTAACATACTACGAACGTTTAATTACGTTTTCTTCCGTACTCAAACTTCGCAAACTTGACACACCGGAAGGGATGTAACGGGACGCCTCGTGGACGCATGTATTGTGCCCGCAGGCCTTTGGCTTGCTATGTGCATGATACGCGTTTCGCGTGGGCTGTCCGTGTTGCTTATTTCGGTGTGGGGCAGCGAAGGCCTGAGTACGGGGTAAGTCAATGCGGCAACCCACGTTTTTTATGGCTTTCGATTACAACTACACCGGAAACCCCGCCCTGCTCGACCGTCGAAAAGTCGCCTTCTTTGCCTCGCGCGTCGTCTCGCCGGCCGTCGAGGAGCAGGCCTTGCGCTGGGCCGAGGCGTGTTGCGCAACCGATTGCGTCGTAATCAGCGGCTTCCAATCCCCGCTCGAAAAATCCGTCTTCGAACTTCTGTTGAAAGCCCGCCACCCGGTAATCTGGGCCCTGGGGCGCGCCCTCTACCGCCGCTATCCGCCTGCCGTCGAAGAGGCCCTAACCGAGCAGCGCATCCTGATCTTTGCCGTTCGCAACGCTCGCCGAACCGGTTGGCAAACGGCCCAAACCCGCAACTATACTATTGCTACGATGGCTGAGGAGAGTGTTTACGCCCTCCGCTCGGACGGCCGCCCCAGCTCGCTCGACGTCCTCTACGGGCTGGAGTTGGGGCGCAAACCAGTGCGTTGTTTCCCGCAATAAACGTCCCGTTTCGCGGAAAAATTGGTACTGAAACTGCATCGAAACCCGATTCTAAATGACCAAAATTCTGCAAAATCGAACGCCGGGAGAGGACAAATTCCACGGCTTTTTAGGACGCAAAATGTCGGATTAGAGGCTCTCAATTGGATGAATTGAGGCCTCAAAAGCGCGTCCAAATTCGTGAAATTTGTCCGAAATTTTGCATTCTCAACCGCCGAAAATCAGTCGAAAACGAGCTGTTTTGAAGTCTGATTCGGGCGATAAACCGCCACTTTTCCACGCCAAAATGGCCGGATCTTCCCTGTTTTCTGGCGAAGGGGGTTTCGAAAATCCTTCGCCGGCCAAATTTCGGGTCGGGCCACCGTGGCCCCGGTAAAAAACGACGACTTCGGAGGAGTTTTCCACCCCCTTGCGGGCAAGCTGTTTTCTGTTACGAAATCTATTTCGCGTAACGGAAAACACAGCTTGCTGAGTCCCGAAACATATAATGTTCCGGAGACTCAAAAACGGGTCGAATATCACGCCCCGTTCCCGCTTGTTCGCCGGCCAATCTGAAGAGGCGAACCGCCCGTTCCCGAAGCCGACATCGGGAACAAAACCGATCAAAAAAGGAAGGCCCGCAGAGCGTCTTATTCAAAAAGACCGACTGACTGATTGACGTCAGTACTGACTGAAGTACTGACTGACTGAAGCACTGACTGACTGAAGCACTGACTGACTGAAGTACTGACTGACTGAAGTACTGACTGACTGAAGTCACGGTTTTGCTGTTTCGCAGTTGTGTTGACACACTGTTTTGTTGTTTTACTGACGTACGGTTTTGCAGGCCGTCTGTTTTGTTGTTTTGCAGACATATTGATTTGCGGATAACAGCAGGGTACATAGGGCTGGAGCGACAACAAGACTTCGACCGTTGTCCACATTCTTGCATCGGGGAAGGTTGGGCGCCACGCCTATGGTGGAAGTCCAATAAATACACGATAGAAACCACGGAAATAGGCCGTACACCTCAAAAAAACCGCCGCAGCACATACTTAACCGCCAAATTTCATCGCGGCTCAAACGCGAGAAAAACGGGCAATAAATTGATCTAAGGTAGCAACGGGGATCGGGGCAGCGAACGAAAGATGGGGCGGGAAACGGGAGACACAACACCCAGCCGAAGCATGGTTTTTCTCCTTTCCATCGGTAGCATCTTCAAAAGCGGGCCGGAGCGAATACGACAACTTTTTCCGCGGGGAAAGGGCTCCACCGAAAGAGGCTTTTCCCTGCGGAAACCCCCACCGGGGCTTGAGGTTGGCATTTCGCGCCGGGCCCTTACCTTGCTGCCGGATGAAAAGGAGCTGAACTCACAACCGCCCGTTGTCGTTCCACTCACCGTAGAGAATGCCTTTGCGGGTATTTTCGAGAAACTTGTCAAGGCGTTTCCGAAAAAGTTCGGGCTGGTTCTTTTTAATCTGAATAGTATCAATCCGCACCCGCTTGTAGAGGTCCGGCAGGCGGCAGAAGCTTTCCCAAAGAACAGAATCAGACTGCAACTCTTGCAAAATATCAGGATCAATAGAAAATCCGGTTTCGCTCATATCCGGCAAGACGGCCCTACCTGCATCAGTCATCAGCCCCAGCCGTTCCATGCGACGACAACGTTCCTTGTTCAATTCCGACCAATTGCTGCGAGGTTTCCGAGGACAAAGTTTTTGAGCCGTCACCTCCTCGGAGATCTTTTTGGTTGTGCTGTCAATCCAACCAAAACACAAAGCCTCCTCCACAGCATCAACATACCAAAAGGTATTGTCATCAACAGGACGTCCCCTCTTGACCACCACCCAGCATTCCGTCTCCTTATCGTGGTTCTGTCGAAGCCACTCGCGTAACTCCAACCTCGATTTGGCTTCTAATAAATTATGAATCTCCATGATCTTCTGTAGCAGTCTGTTCCAACATGCAAAATTACGCAAATTAATGCGAAACGAGTACATGTAGAGGGCTACAAAAGCGAGGCAAATCCAAGAAACACTCTTTTCCCATCCATTGAAACTTTATATATCCAGGATGGCTGATTTTGTTAGATTTATCTTAATTTTGTATTCATCGATATTCGGGGAACACACCCCACAATCTATTCGCTTTGCTTATGACTCGTTGTCTATATCACGCCACGATACACGAATTTTTACAGCAGTCGTCAGAGGCTCTGTTGGGAACCTTCGTGAATAACTATCACGGAGTTGCTATGACTACCACCAATGAAGCTTGGGCCGATGAAATCCACATCATGCAGGAGGTTCTGCTACCGTGGAAAGATGAAGATGGACAGGTCATTTTCGAGTACGACATTCCTCGACTCGGAAAGCGAATCGATGTCGTTCTGCTGCTTCGTGGGCTTATCTTCTGCCTCGAATTCAAGACTAGACAAGAGGCTAAGAAGGAGAATATGCGGTCATATATCGAGCAAGTATTAGATTATGCTTTGGATCTGAAGAATTTTCACTTGCTAAGTCAAGACAGGATCATTGTCCCCATTCTCATACATCCCTGGATCAGTAAAAGTTCAAGCGTATTCCAAGCCTCTGTATATGATGATTCCATATACAACCCTCTGTTAACAGGGCCAGCTGGTCTACAACAGCTCATTGCCGATGTTCTGGCACATGCTGGAGCCACAGCGCCAGATCCGAGTCTGGGGGCCGACTGGATCATCAGCCCCTACTCACCCACTCCAACCATCATCGAGGCAGCCAAAAGGCTCTACGAGAACCATTCGGTAGAGGAGATCACCCGCCACGAAGCGGACAAGGTATCGACCGATCGCACGATTGCATATATCCTCGATGTGATCAAAACCAGCCGAGAGAAGGGCGAAAAGAGCATCTGTTTTGTTACGGGCGTACCGGGAGCTGGGAAGACGTTGGTCGGGTTGGATGTTGCCGTCAAACAATCCTACCAGAATGGTGAGAAATTGAGCGAGGATGAAGGGGCCGTTTATCTTTCGGGCAACGGGCCGTTAGTCGCGGTGCTGACCGAGGCTCTGGCCATTGACAACCAGAAGAAGTGCCAAGCTCGAGGCGAGAAAAAGAACCGGTCGGATTCGCGAAGAGAGGTTGGCAAATTCATCCAGATTATCCACCGCTATCGGGACAACATGCTGGCCAAGCTAAAAACCCCGATTGAGAATGGCGTCCTTGAGATAGACCCTAAGAAAGCGATCAAGCTTGCCAAAGCCGGTTATGGAGAGGTGGAACATGTCGCCATTTTTGACGAAGCGCAGCGTTCATGGACCCACAAGCGGCTCGCAGATTACCTCAAACGCGGAGGAACCTACGGTAACAAACTCAAGATTCAGAACTTCCCCTACTCCGAGGCTGCTTTTCTCATTTGGTCGCTGGATCAACGGGAGGATTGGGCGACGATTGTATGCCTAGTTGGTGGCGGTCAGGAGATCAACACCGGGGAGGCCGGCATTTCGGAATGGATCAAGGCCCTCAACGAGAAATTCACACACTGGAGGATCTACATCTCCGACAAGCTAACCGAGGCGGAATATGCCGAAGGACGTGTCAATGAGCTACTGGCTGGTAATGACAAAGTAACCTTCTCTCCGGAACTCCACCTAGGGGTTAGTCTGCGTTCGTTTAGAGCCGAGAACCTCTCCGCTTTTGTGCACGCCTTACTCTCCTTCAACCCGGATGCCGCTGCGCTGTACGACACGATCAAAGCGCACTATCCGATTGTTCTGACCCGAGATATGGCCAAGGCAAGAGCTTGGCTACGCAAGCACACCCGAGGCTCACAACGATCCGGAGTTCTCGTCAGCAAGACTGCCGCACGGTTTAAGCCACTGGCCGTCGATGTTCTGGGTCAGGGTGACGAAAATGCTGTCCACTGGTTCCTGGAGGACAAGACTGACATCCGCTCTTCAAACTACCTCGAGGATGCGGCAACCGAGATCCAGGTACAAGGGCTCGAACTGGATTATACCTGCGTCCTTTGGGATGCCGACCTGCGCTGCGAAAACAGAAGTTGGCGATACTTCAATTTCAACGGCCGAACAGCCTGGCGCGAAGAGGCCGGACAAACCGAAAGCAGTCTCGAACGAAGAAAATACATGTTGAATGCCTACCGTGTCCTACTAACACGCGCCCGTATCGGCATGGTCATTTGCGTTCCAGAAGGCAATTCCAACAAGACCGTCGATGGTTTCCCGGAAGATGCAACCCGACTACCTGAGTTTTATAACGGTACCTACAAATACCTCAAGTCAATAGGGCTAGAAGAGATATAAATTAAGGTTTACATGTTCATAGATATTAACTGCAATGATCGAATTATAACACGGTCTCGGTAAAGATCACATGAAAAAGGATGCAGATGTCTTTAGCATAATTATTTTAAAAAAAGCATCTCATACTCCTTCAAATATCCTGATTCTCCGTTATTTTTATTAACTTTGGAACAAAGCAAAATATCACACAATATGTTCCAAAAACTAATATTCTTCATCTTGGCGATCGGCATGTCAGCGTGTGCCTCAATTCCTCACGAGACTGTTGAATTGTCTACATTATTAGGTAAACAGATTGATGCCCTAGAACAAAGTCACGTCGCAACAATTAATGCCTACTACGCAGAAAAAGAAAGAACAATTATCGATTTCATAGATAAAACCTGGTATCCACAATATCTGGAAAAATTATTTGCAGAATCTGCAACAATTGAATATTGGAATGAGGTATTATCTGAAGAGCTACCACAACGAATCGAATCGTTGAAAGAATTTACAGCGATGATTCAGGAGGATTACTCAGAAGAAAAAGAGATGCACCTCACTCCATTGCAAGATGGCAAAAAAGAATTATTGGCCATTGTACAGGAGCACTATGCCTTAGCTCGGGAGATGAATAATACCATCACGAACAATGTAAATAGCGTCCACGCGCTTCAAGAAAAGCAGAAACAGCTACTATCTACTGTCCTAGATACCGATGGAATTGAACAACAGGTTGATTTATACTTTCAAAAAGCAGATTCCATCTTAAATAAAGCACAAACAGCGATTACTACCATTGAAAATAAACTAAACAAATAAGAGCTATGGCAGACATTACCAACGTAAAAGAAGCAGCTACAAAAATCAAAAATCAACTGAATGAAGATTTAAAGCCTCAAATTGAAGCATTAACTGACGTTGACATTCAAGACATCCTATCGATTCTTGAGAAAACCGGTATCAACTCTGTAGAAGTTCAAAAATTAAAAGCTGAGGTGGATCAAGCAACCAATAAAAATGAAGTCATTACCCGTGTATTATCTACTCCCAGTGCATTATGTGAGCAAATAAAAGGTATCATTCGAAAACTTAAAGGCTAAATACTCGCAATTTTTTCTCTAATATTGCGTATCCTCAACAAAAAGCTTGATGGGAGAAATTCTCCCATCAATCTTTTATGCCTTATGCACTCGATTTAGAACGCATAATCCGACCTCCATAATTAAGATAGCACTATCATCGCTGTGTAAAACATTGCTCATCTCCTTGTAAATTTTTCCTTCGTATGTATTGATGTAACATTTTTGCCGAAAAATCTCCATAATGGACAGGACATCTCGAAAGCTTGTTCATTAGAAACTGTTAGCTCTATTTACACAACTCTTTAATGGCATCTACTATCGACGAGCCTTGCCATTTAACAATTTTATCAGCATTCTCCTTTACTTTTTTAGATGTTCTCTCAGAACCCCACGGTTCAATAGCAATTATAGGCTTTGCGTATCTTTTAGCAATTTCTATCTCTTTATCAATCCATTTACTGTATGTAGAATAAACGCCGGCTAATATAAGGACGCAACTAACTCCCCTTATTTTGGCGTCAATGGCATCATATAATTGTTTATCCGTTCCATTAGTATGAACAGGATCATTTTTGGGTATAGAGTGATTGTAATAATTAAGTTTCTGACTATCTAATAAGTGAATTAACCTATCATATGTATCGCTATATGCCCACGAATGACTAATAAATAATCTGTACATAGTTTTAGTTATTTTCTATTTAAGATAATGTTTTGTTGGCAATAAAAAGATTCTTCCTGCCAAGGAGCAGGGGCTTGCTCGATAAATTTTTCTTGAAAACTCTTAGCCTGTTGTTTATAGTCGCATGCCAAATATGCATTTGATAGAGTTGCATATTTCCACATTAAATCTTCTTGCTCATCTTCATTAATCTGATTCAATAAAATTTCAATAATTCTTTCAAAAACTTTTTTTGCTCCAATCTTATAATATATACTCTCCTCACCGATTTCTTTTCTTGACATTTCTAACATACATGTAGCATAGTTCTCTCCTGTGTAATAATCTTCGAAAAGGGTCCATCCTTTGCGATAACATTCTATAGCTGCATCTAGATGACATGCATCCCTTGTTAATTTCCATAATCTTTTATGAATAGCGCCTAATATGCCTAATGTTTCAACGTCCGCTTCTGTTGAAATTTTAGAAATGATAGCTAATGCATTTGTTAATGCCATATGCTCTGAGGGATGTTTGCTTTTATATGTACATAATGCTTGTTGTTGAATATAATAGAGCTCATTCTCAACTTTCTCGCTAAGGGTTCCCCAAATATCAGCAGCTTCTGAGAATTGATTATTTCTCATACAAGCCTTTGCTTTTTCTGTTAACGCAAATATACTATTTTCGCTATTACGCAGTTCGCTAATAATCGACTCAAGATCCTCATCATCAAGATGAGGCTGTGTAATTTTAGGAATATAAGAGTATAGAGGACTATCCGTAATTGGTGATGCCACTATGACTCTAATGAGATCTCTTAATTCCATGATACATCTCTTAGCCTCTTTTCTAGATATCTCATTACCTAGATGCTCATATGTAAGAGTCCGGTTATGTCCAATATCAAAAGGTATTTTTCCTGAACCTTTTCCTTCTTTTATTATAATAGTAGAATATTTTTTTAAAGTATGCCGTACCCCTAGCTCATATAAAGCATTAGGATTATCTGTTGATATATCCGCAATTACTATGTCAGCTCTATATAAAAGTGCATACATACTACGATCGATAATTCCGGACTCTGTAATCTCATCTGCACGTACACACCTGATTCCTAATGATTCAACCGCGGGACGAATAATACACTTATATGTTTGATCTAAATCAATTGTTCTATTGGTTTCTGGATCCTTCTTTTTACCAAAACCCATAACAACAAAACATATTTTCTTTTTCATAATCAAACCTTTTTATTTAGGATATACTATTACATCATTAGCAATTAGTTGTGTACGTTTAGCAAATGCTTGTTCAATATAGTAATTGGGGCTTAATTTGAAATCGATCCACTTAACTAATATGCAATAGCGATCTTCCTCTGCATATGAACATTTACCATGACTATTCAAGTAATAATTGCGACTAAATTCTTTAATTGTTGTATCATCATCTACGGCCACCCAATTGTGTGTTTTCCCACACTTACTACATTGACAATAGCCTTTATAAATCATATCATACATAGACGGTAACACGACACCTAATATACCATTTCTTGTATTTCCGATACCATTATATAATGATGCCTGCAATTCTCGCTTTATATATTTTTGTTCCTCCTGACCCTGAATTTCAGAGCTATATTTCCCAATGAGAAAAATTGTTACTGTAGAATCAGACAAATAATCCTTTCGAATTTTTCGCATAATATACTCTTCATTGTCTGAATCAATAGGTTCATTTAGAGACTTATCAATCATATCGACTTTATTATCATCTACCCAACTCTGTATCTCTTTTTTATAAGCCTCATCTTCTTTTTTGAAGGAAATAAAACATCGATGCCCCATAAAATTATTCTTTTTTATTATCTCGCCTTTACAAACAACAAAGAATGCAATTTGATTAGTTTATTATTTTCTTTTTATTGTCATCATAAATATTAAAGCGTAATTTAAAACTTGATACAACAAATCTCATTTTCTCCGAACAACCTTTTGTAAATTTGAGAAATATCAGACTCAACACTCATGTTTACACTCTAACGGCTTTACTGTCCTACACAGTTTGTCGGCTGATACCCACAAAGTCTCCTCGATACTTTTCTCTTTCAGTTGTTTCTTTGCCATGCTTCAAATCTTTTCCGGACAACTCACTTTCACCAACACAAATGCATTTTGATCCTTCAGTTGTCGGTCTGTATCCGTATATACTATACAAATTTACCAAAAATATCCGTATATCACCTAGTCTTAGGAGAATAACTTTGTAACATCCGTTTCAAATTAAGATTCGGATTTTGTCGAGTCGTTTAATTCTTGTAATTTTCGTAAAATTTACGGACTAATTTCACGAAGCAATATGAAAAAAGACTTTGGATCGAAGAGTTGGCTCTACCCGATGCCCGTACTGATTGTGGCAGCCTACGACGAGCAAGGTGTGCCCAATGTCATGAATGCCGCCTGGGGTGGCATGTTTACCGATGAGACAATCGGAATCTGCCTCTCAGCCGGGCATAAAACCACGAAAAATATCCTTGCGACACGTGCCTTCACCGTCAGCATGGCTACGGTCGATCAAGTGGCAGCCTGCGACTATGCGGGTATCGTCTCCGGGAACAAAGTCCCCGACAAACTCGCCCAGGCGGGATTTCATGCCACTCCTTCGACACACGTCAATGCCCCGATGATCGACGAACTGCCCATGACGCTCGAATGCGAACTTCTCTCCTATGACCCCGCAAGCTGCCATCTGACAGGACGTATCGTCAACATCTCGGCCGACGAAAGCATTCTGACCGACGGACAAATCGACCTGCGCAAGTTGCGCCCGATCAGCTTCGACCCCATTCATCTCGAATATATCGAATTAGGGGCTACGGTTGACAAGGCTTTCTCTTGCGGCAAGAAACTAAAATAGCGAGACCTACCGCTATTCAGGATGTACGATCCTCGGGAAAATCGGATTATCATCGACGGAGAGGACAAAACCGACTCCGTCGAACGCTGTTGGTACACCTCAAGGCCCAACCGCTGCCAGGTCATTTTCTGCAATTTCCCGAAGACCTACTCCTATGTCCCGAGCAAAGTGTTGTGGCTGAAGGATCCCGTGGTATTTGATCCGCAGCATTGCCACCTGCTCCACAAAGGTCGTCGGATAGAGTCTCTCTCCTACATCGCCGCCTTTCAACAAGGCTCGCGGCGATTCTGGTATGTGGAATACGCCAATGGCACCGGAGCCCCCTACAAGGGCTCGGAGGTCGAACTCGTCCGGTCGTGCCTGGAGGAACCACCCGCGCAGGATCGCTTCGCCTATCTGCGCGACGTGGCGGAACTCAATCCTCTGAAAACCGACGACGGGCAGAAACTGCTGATGATGCAGTACCAGAAAATCGACTTCGTCTCCGACCGTTCGGCGGCAGCCCTCTACCTGAATCCCGGCAAGGACTCGCCCCGACAATTCCCGGTGCCGCCGCTCATCTACCCCTTCGGGTGCAACGCCAGCCAGCAGAGAGCCATCCAGGCAGCCTTCGGAAATCAGATCAGCATCATCCAGGGCCCTCCGGGAACCGGCAAGACGCAGACGATCCTCAACATCATGGCCAACCTTGTGGTGCAGGAGAAGACCGTACTGGTCGTCTCGAACAACAACTCAGCCATCGAAAACGTGGTCGAGAAGTTGGAAAAGCAGGGGCTGGGATTTCTCACCGCCCTGCTGGGCAGCCGTGAGCGAAAGACAGCCTTCGTCGAAACACAGGCTATCGAGAAAGCCATTCCGGCCGAGATCGACTCGTGGCACTCGGCTGAAACCGACTCTCCGGAGTTCCTCCGCACCATCCAGTCCAAGGCTGAATCGTTACAGACAGTTTTCGAACGGCAGGAGCGACTGGCCCTTGCCCGGCAAGAGTTAACGGGGCTGCAAATCGAACAGATTCATTTCGAGCAGGAGACAACGATTGATTCCTCCGTTACGCTTCGTCGGCAGATGTCATCGGCCCGGCTGCTGATACTGTGGAACGAATTGCAGGCCGCAGTCGAATGGCTGCCGAACGGGCTCTTCGACCAATGGCGGGAAGCGATCCGATGGTTTTTGCTCAAACGCCGGATCCGACGCCTCTTCGACGGATTTTCCCGCCACCCGAAGCGGCAGGATCTTCAGCGGTTGATCCCCCTCCTCCAGCGCAGCTACTACCAGGTCCGGCAGGAGGAGCTCACGGCGGAAATCGACCGGATTGAAAAGCAACTTGCCACGTCGGATGCCCCGGCGATGGTGGCCCGGCTGAGCGACGACTCGATGCGCTACCTGCACAGCCGACTGACCGCCCGCTATGGCAAGGGACACAAACGACCGATTTTCCAGCACATCACTCCCGAGCTGCTCAAGGAGTACCCCGTCGTGTTGAGCACGACCTTCTCCTCGCGATCGAATTTCCGGGCGGAGACGCTGTTCGACTATGTGATCATGGACGAAGCCTCGCAGGTGTCGTCCGAAACAGGGGCGCTGGCGCTGATGTGTGCCCGCAATGCGGTGATTGTCGGCGACTCGATGCAGCTGTCCAACGTCATCACGGATGCCGACCGGCTCCGCATGCAGGCCATCGGCGCCAAACACGTGATTGACCCCCGCTACGACTGCGCCGCGCTGAGTTTTCTGGAGTCGGTCTGCCGGGTCTTTCCTGAAGCGCCTCAGACGCTGCTGCGCGAACACTACCGCTGCCATCCGAGGATCATCAACTTTTGCAACCAGCGCTTCTACGGCGGGCGTCTGCTGATCATGACCGAGGATCACGGCGAACCCGACGTCATCACGGCGTGGCGGACCGCACCGGGGCATCACGCGCGGGGAGCATTCAATCCCCGCGAGATCGAGACGATCCGGCGCGAGGTGCTGCCGTCACTCCCCTGCGAGCAGGCCGAGATCGGCATTATCTCCCCCTACAACGAGCAGGTCAATGCGCTCCACCGCGAACTGGGCGGAGGCGTTGATGTGGCCACGGTACACAAGTTCCAGGGACGGGAAAAGGAGGCCATCATCCTGTCGACCGTCGACGATCAGATTACCGCCTTCACGGATGATCCCAATCTGCTGAACGTCGCCGTATCGCGGGCCAAGCGGCAATTTACGCTCGTCACTTCGAGCAACGAACAGCCCGACAGCCGCAACATCGCCGATCTGCTGGCCTACATCGACTACAACGGCGGCAAAATCACGGAAAGCGCCATCCATTCGGTTTTCGACCTGCTCTACGAACCCTACGCCGAAGCGCGGCGGGAGTTTCTCAAACGGCATCGCCGGATCTCGGAGTTCGACTCCGAGAATCTGACCTACGCTCTGTTGGAGCGGGTGTTGGAGGCTGACCCGGCATTCCGACATCTGAGCGTTCTCTGCCACCAACCGCTGCGACAATTGATCCGCGACTGGACGCTTCTCAACGACGAGGAGCGCCGCTATGCCTCGAATGGCGCCACGCACCTCGACTTCCTGATCTACAACCGGGTGAGCAAACGACCCGTCCTAGCTGTCGAGACCGACGGCTACCGGTTCCACAAACAAGGTACCCGCCAATCCGAACGTGACCGGATGAAGGATCGCATCCTCAATCGCTACAGCCTTCCGCTGCTGCGCCTCTCGACCACGGGGACCGACGAAGAGGCCAAGATCCACACGCAATTAACCAAACTCTTACAGAGATAGCGGCCGGAGGAATTTATGGCTAAAAATCCGTCCAATCCAGTCGAAATTACTATCTTTGTATATTAACACGCTCCAGATGAAAAAAGAAGCAGGATACGTATATATTCTGACCAATCCGAGCTTTAAGGAGGATTGGGTGAAGATCGGCAAGAGTTCCCGCCCGGTAGATGTTCGCTCGAAAGAGTTGGACAATACGGCCGTGCCTATGCCGTTCGAGATTTATGCGACACTCAAAACCTCGAAATACGAGGAGGTCGAGAAGTTGATTCACAAGACCATCGACCGGCTGACCGATTTGCGGATTCGTCAGAATCGGGAATTCTTCAACGTGCCTCCTGCTAAAGCGTTGGACATCCTGCGCGACATATCGACCACGCTCGACGATGCCGAGATTGATGAAGTTTATCTTAGGAATAAAAAAGCGGAGCCGGAGGAGCCCACCGAGAACGGGAAGAAACGAGCTCGCTTCAAGTTCAGCATGGTTCACATTCCGATTGGTGCAACCCTGGTTTTCGTGCCGACCGGAATTGAAGTAAAAGTCGCAGACGACGACCATATCGAATATGAAGGACGCCTCTACAAACTTTCACCTTTCGTGGGGACCTTTATGCCCGAAGAGCGCCGCAATGCTTCGGGAGCATATCAAGGCGCAAAGTATTTCTCCTATAAAGGCGAGTTATTGAGCGACCTCCGAGCCCGCTGCGAACACGAAGAATAGCTCTGAGCAACGGGGCGTTTTTCGATTTGAAGTCAATCTTCAAACAAGACCTATTGTCAGAGACTAAGAAGGTGAACTTCCAGAGATGTAACCCTCTTGGTCGTAGGCCTTCCGCTCTCGATGGATTAAATCTATCAAGTGTTGCAATTCAGGTACCTCGGATTTAATACTCATAAATCGGCTATACTGTTCATCGTATCTTTTCCTGGAGCCCGATTTCAGGCGCGACTCCACATCGTCCGGGATCAGATACGAAGAGCGTTCTTTTCCCAAATACTGCTGAAAATCAACCAGGAATATATTTATTCCGGCCAGATCAAAATCACCAAAATGCAGATAATGATTCGGAATGGTGCATAGCCATCGCCTTAGATCCGTGGATTGCGGATATCGGGAGACAAAGAGCACGCGGGTTGAGAGGGCGTGCGCCCGAAGATATTGTTCAAAGAATACTCGTTGCTGACGAATCATCCGAAAGTTCTCCATATTCTCGACACCAATCACCACCACATCCTCCGGAATTGCAAATCGCTTCCAATCGGCGACAAAGAGGAAGCTTCCCTCCTGCGGATTTACCACGAAAGGCTTCCCGTCAAGAAGACACGCAATCGGTTCATAGCTGTTCACCGGGAACCCTGGGCAGGAACGAACCATAACGAGTTTGGAGTTTCCGGTTTCCGCGGCCATTGAGGCACGGGAATTCGGTTGATCCACTTCGAGGATTCGATAGCTTTCGTCCCTGTCTATGAGAAACCGTTTAAGAGCCTCCGGGTCACGAGCCCGATACGATTTTCTTGAGCCGCGTGACAGGACCAATAGCAGACCTTCCGCCAGCAGTTCGTCAAGCAGCTGGCTGTTTAGCTTCGAACCTGCAACTTGTTCACCGGCCAACAATGCCTGTATAGATGCATTTATCGCCATATCATCCGACTAATTGATTCGTTGCAACAACTTCTCGACCCTCGTCTTCACGCCATGTTTACTGAGGAGGTATGTATAGCGATAGTCGTAAGGATTGTACGACGTAGGCGAACTATTGATAAGATAGATATTGCGTGAGTTGGCGAACTGCAGAATTCCCTTTATATTGTTGGGGTGCAGACGTCCGATCTCATCCATCATGCAGTGGACGATGAAATCACCACTCTTTTTGGCCGCCTTTTTCTTAAAGACATTGATGAGCATGATATTGACCATCGCCTTCACAAGAATATCCGTACCATCCGATCCGACGTTATTGATACGTTCCACCCAGCCCGTGTCGTTGTCATTCTCTTTAACACGGAACTGCAGCCGGAAAGCATCTCCCAAGGATACCGCCGCACGATTGGGCTCGTTCTGCAACTGATGCGACAGACTCTTCAGATAATCGATGACCTTACGGTTCACTTCATCCTGGTTATTGTCCGAGAAAAGATTCAGTTCACCGATGGTGAGCGCATTTTCCATCGTATAATCGTGAATAGAGATCAGCAACTGCATGAGCTTGTCGCTCGATGCATCGGCCCGGAGCTCAATGCTCTTGATGACTCCGGCAAAATTCTTCTCGACGAAATCCCGGTTGATATCCTGTATCACACCATCCACATCCGCTCTTCGCTTCATAAGTGACCCAATCTCGGCCGAGATACGTCCCATGATGTCTTTGTAATGCTCGCTCGTCCGTCTGCGGAACTCCTCGATTTTGTTATTGTCCATGAAGTCCTGCAAATCGACCGCAATTTGCATGTAATCAGCATCTGTCACCGGCATTGTGTTGAAGTGGAAAGCATTCTGAGGCTTGAAGTTCCGATTGAAGCTGACGACGACAGTTTTCAATTTCTCGATTGATTCCCGTTTTTGATTGACAACTCCCCGCAATTGGCTCAAGAGCTGCTGACAATCCTGCTGCGTCTTCATTGTCTTCTCATCGGAGAGATAAGTATCCGGCACCAGATGCTCATTATCGAGCATCTGACGATAACGCTCCAGCCCCTCTCGCCTATGCTCCAGCTCCTTGAGGAGTTTTTTCTGACTCTCGTCCAACTCCGCGCACCGCCTCAAAATACGCTCCCGTTTATCATCATAGTATTGCCGGATCGAGGAGAGCTGCCGTTCAATAGCTTTCATGCTCTCTTTGATTTCCGGTTCCACGGCAAAGAGATTTTTTTCGGCATCACGATATCTGATAACAGTCGAACGGTCTTTATCAATTCTTCTTAACAGTCCCTGCAAATCTTCCAGCTCCTTACGATATTGCTCAAGGAGATGCGTGTCAACGCCTTTCCCGGCTAGCTCCTCGTTCTGCTGTTTGTCAAGTTGCTTCTTCTGATCGGCAAATTCCTGATTGCGCGCGGCAGCCTCCACGTTTTGTGACGCTTTGAAGGCACGTAACTCCGCATCAAGTGCTTTAGAAGCCTTGTCGAATGCCGAATCAAGGTCCTTCAAATCTTTCTTGTTCTTCAACTCATTCTTCTCACGGGCCTCTTTCTCCGATTGCACCTTCAAAACAGCGTCATTGCAAGCACGTTGACGGACTTCGGTCTCCCGAGCAATCTCTTCCTGTTCCTCCATCTCCAGTTTATGCCGCTGGATTTGCAATTCCTGACGTTTGCCGGGGATCTGTTCCTCCTCCACCTTCAATAAGGTTGCACTTTGACGCAGAGGATTTATCAGCGCAGCATATTTTTTACGGAGTTTTCCTATTTCACTCTCATGATTAGCAAGCAATTGTGCCAACTGACGCTCCAGCTGCTGCACCTGTTCTTCCAACCGCTTCTTCTCCGCCCTGTACTCGTCGGGAGTACGATGGACCGAGTCGATATTATCCAGGTTTAACTGAATGCCGAACAGCCCATCGCTGGCACCGGATAACCGCGGCTCAAGCCCCTCAGCGTATAAAACCCGCTCCTCATCAACGACCTTACCAATCGTATTCTCCCAGCCTTCCGTATTTTCACAAAGCCACTTGTAAAGAGAGCCGTCCAGGTGAGCAAGCAAGCCATCAATCCTTGCGACTTGTTCACGGATTTTGGAACGATCCGCCTCTAGATGCTCCTGCTCACGTTGAAAGGTCTGCTTTACGTCCGCTTCTTGCATCTTGTACTCGGCGGCGAGCTGCTCAATCTGACTTTTCACCGCACGCTGCTGGGCGGAATTCTCGCTCTCCTTCAGGTTCAATTGCAGGAGTTGCTCATCCACCTGCTTGATTGCATCAGCCATAGGATGCCACTGACGAACCTCTCGCTGTGCAGCTTCTGCCCGACTCTGGTCCGCCAGCAACATTTGCCATCGCTCGTCCGAGTCATGCCTCCAGCTATTGAAAACCTCCATGACCCGGTTCCGTTTTTGGGTGCGGTCTTCATCCAGCTTAACGCGCCGCTTCTGAAGTTCGGCCTGCTTGTTATAATATGCTTCTTTCTGGGAGTTCTCAAATGCTTGTCGGGCATTCTCCAGATTCCCCTTTAATACCTTGTATTTCTCCTCTATCGATGCATGGGTTCTCAATAAACCATCCAACAGCGTCTGTTTATCCGTTGTCTCCTGCCGGATAGAGGTCTCCCGGTCGGCAAGAGCGAGGATTGGACCAATACCCAGTGCATCAAATTTTTTTCTTGCCTGCGATATATCTGCCAATTTACCCTTTTTTGCACCGAGTTCCTGATTGAGCAGGGCTTTCTCCTTGTCGTAGTCTGCCGTCAATTCCCGCTCCCGGCTCCGTTCTTTCTCAATGCTGCTCTTTACCTCCTTCGCTTTATCTTCCAGAAGCGGAATCTGTTGTTCACTATATGCTACCGCTTCATTCAGCATATGCCACACGTCCAGCAATTGCTGATCGAGCGCGATAATCTTGCGCCCCTGATCTGCAATCTTCATCGCCTGCTGACGCACGGGGAAACTACCATCACGGGACTGACGGAACCAGCAGTCAATCTCATCATACTCTCGCTCGAAATCCGTAACAAGTCTTCTGTAGGTCTGCAAGTCAATCGGCAAATCCTCCTCTGTCATGGATTGTATCAAGGTGTTCTTCACAAAGTCGGCATCCAGCTTCGTATTCAGAAAAACATTCTGGATGCTTCGTGGAATATTCTGATAATGCGAGCTCTGCACCAGGGCATAACGTGCGTATTTGGAATCGCGGGTATTACCGAAGATAATATCCTTGAACATGGCACCGGATTCGATTCTTGCGGAGACAGCCACATTCTTGTCGATGCGTTCCCGAATCCGAATCCAGTCACTCAACACCTGCTTGTCCTCGGTGAGCAGCCATTCCCGCTTATACGGTGCATCAATAAACCGCCACGAAGCTCGCCCCTGGTAGCGACCGACAAGGATCGTATATGCGCCATTCTCACGCATCACTTCATAAAGTATATACGAGTTCGACTGGCGGAAATAGAATTCATCAAACGGCTTCTGTCCCTGCTGAATGCCCAAACGATGCTTGTCGGCATTGTAGAAAAACAAGAGCGCTCTCAACACGGTGCTTTTACCCACACCCTGCGTTCCCGTAAAATGCACATTCCCGTCTACTGCGATCTCGGCATAGGGGATATTCGCGCTATTTATAAAAATGACTTTATTCAGGTACTTCATCTTCGTTTGCAATTTGAATGATGTCCACCAACTCCTCTACATAGCGGAATGCCGAAGTGACCTTATAGGTCTCGTCAAGCTCATTGACACACTCCGCAAAGCCCATACTCTGCATCTCCTGAAGCAGCTTGTTCACAATCTCGACAAGAGACCCCGCACCGTATTTCTTGAAGAGATGGTTCGCCTTCTCCTTCATCTCGATATCCAGGCTGATCTGCTCCATCAAATGGCTTTTACGGAACTGATACCCGGCCGTAAAGGATTGGTTATAGCACTTCAGAAAATCCAGATAGTCCAGCCATTTGGAGAAGCTATCCAACTTCTGCTCAATAGACTGTTTACTCTCTCCTATTCGGGAAAAATAGAAGTAACCATTCCCCGCTTCGAGTTGCAGCCCAATCTCCCGAAAATAATCTGTGTAATCCTCCAGGTTCTCCTCTATATCCTCATACAGATGGCGGGTAGAGGCGTCGATGCTGTCGACCGAGAGGAATTCGCCCCGGCTTAAACGCTCGTATATTCTTTGGGTATTATTTCGCATAAATGATCGGATATTCAATATTTTGGTAGATGGCATATTCTCCGGTCATCCGGCATTCATCAGGATGCAGGATAACCAATTGACAGAAGATTGCGGCGTATTCCTCAATATTATGTTTTACCTTATAGTCGTATCTCAAGATGAAATCGAACAGATTATAGCTTGATGCCAGGAACGCATTCCATATTTCGGCAAGATTCACCTCCTTCAACAGTTGGACATGGTCCTGCAAATCATCATCCGTCAAAGGCTCGGCTGCGGTTCTTGCCGTTTTCTGGATTCCATTACGCTCGGCGACGCGCTTCAGCAACTTGATGATCTGATCGTTCCCCCGCAACATCTCCAGGGAGAGGCGGATCCTGCTGTATTGACGGGACTCCATCCAAACCGGATTCCGCTCTTCCAGCACCTTCGAAAGGTTAGTTTCACTCTTGATAAGCAGTTGATCTTGCAAATATTTCAGCTTCCGAATTTTTCTGTAGAGTTCATTCTGTTGGTCTATCTGATTGATGTAAGAGATAATCTGCCGGTCAATCTCCATCAGCGCATGGTAGGCCTCAACAAAATCATGCTTCACATCGCTACAGGTCTTGGCCATGTGCGGATCATTGGCCATGATGAAAAAAGCATGCTCATTATCCATCAGCTTTTCACACTCGCGTATCATGGCGCGAATGCTATGACTCTTCTCGTCCAGATTCTGCAGTTTCTTCTTTTTGATGACATAATTCGGCTCCTGCTTATAGGCATGGTCCATATTACGCTTCAAATCCACCACATTTTTCAAGGTTCTGAAGCCGGTCTTCTTGAGAAGCTGCCGGACATTATCCTGATACCCCGCTTTACGGCTGGGATTGGTCTCCTGCAGAAAATATCCGATATTCTCCTTCAACGTATTGATGCACTCCTGTACACTCAGCACGCTGATCTCCTCGTTGACATTCAGTACCTCCTCGAAAAAGTTCAGGTAGTCACTCTCAATCTCTACCATGTTGCCAGCTTCCACCAGCACACCATAGTCAATCAACTTCCGCAACCTGGCTTCATTTCCTCCGACAAGATCAATAGCAAGTGCGACCGGGAACCTCATGAGTTTCCGTTTCTCAAACATCTCACTGAGCAACCCTTGCTCACGTGAGAGCGTTTTGGTCAACTCCTCTATGCTCCTAAAATGCGTCAGGACATCCATACATTTACAACTCTGAGATTGACTCTATTTTACTTTCACTATTGCGTATTGACCGGCGTATAGGTTCCTGAGAAATCTGAATTTCAAGTAACCATCCCAATAATCGCCTTATCGCCCAAGAAGAGGCCTCGATCACACAAAACCCCGTTTCACATTGTTGCTCTAATGCAATTTACTATTTTTTATTCGAACAACAATCTATATTGCGCAAAATATATCTATTCCACAGGATAAAATTATTCTTAAGTAGCGTTAGATTAAAACTACTCCTCACAATTTCTCAATTGAATAAACGCAACTCAAATTTAGATATAAAGAATACGAACCTTATATGCATAACTGCATCCATAGACTAGGAAGTCTCATTTCAAGGATCTGTCACAAACTCGAACAACAAATTTCTCTCCGAACGACAATCTAAAACAGAGAACTATATACCAGACAGTACCCCCAAATTACCAGTTCCTAAACATCCATCCAAAGATTTTCCGCCCGAGCATGCGCCTACATCAAGAAATACCAGTCTCTTTCCAGACTAATCTCTAACCGAGAATTGATAATAGATCAATTTTTATGTATCTTTATAAGAATGAAACTCAAATTGATATGAATGATTTAACTCTTCAAGAAGCAAAAGCCTGCTATGCGCCTGAAGCTATTAAGAAGAGCCGGGCACAACTCTATTCCTTGAGAAAGCAGTTCATTACAGAATTTTCTCCTGAATATATCCAAAGGATGGGTATTGAGGATTATATCGAAGGAAAAGGCAACACGAATAGTTTCTGTTATTGGGTCGAACGAAAACTTGATCATCTCGGCTCAATTAGAGGTTCTTTTGCTACAATATTTGGAATCTATTACTCTGTGGATAACAGAGATTATCGATTCGCTAAAAAATTTGGGGACAACTATAAACGTGCTTTCGAAACAATCAAAACACAAATTCTTGACCTGCTAAATGCAGGCCGCAACAATGACACCCAAAGCATCATAAGCAACAAACTAGCTACGATGTTTAAGGGAAAGATACTGTCATTATATTATCCAGACAAATACTTAAATATTTTCTCCAAGGAACACTTGATTCATTACCTCAAGGTATTTAATCTCGATACTGAACAACTGATCAAAAAAGACCCTGTTTATCTTAGAGAAGCATTGCTACGCTTTAAGAATGAGGATAAGGACATGAGAAGTTGGAGTAATGACATATTCAGCAATTTCCTATACACATATTTTGCTCCTAATGATAACAATAACAAAGAGGGTGATCTAGATTTCCCTACTATCGAAGATTTTGAATACGTCGAGAATTTGAGACTAGCCAATACACCCGATGAAAAAGATCCAACACGTCAAACGACAAGCGGCAATCGAAAAATCAATTATGAAAAAGAGTCAAGAAAATTCCGAAAACTCGGAGAAAGAGGTGAGCATATAGTGATGATTGCCGAACGAAAAAGGCTAAAAGAACTTGGATATACAGATAAGCAAATTGATAAAGCACTTGCTCAGAAGTCAAGGTCAGATGACAGTTGTGGATATGATATTCTTTCTGTAAATGACGATGGTTCTCAACGATACATAGAAGTAAAGGCTACAACCGGAAAGGTTGGAGATATGTCTTTCTATTACACGATAAATGAACTCAATACAGCCAAAGAAAAAGGGAGGAATTACTACATCTATATAGTTTATGATATTCGCTCCACAAAACCCAAGATATGGCGTATTAGAAATCCATTCATCAATGCAAATAAAATGGATATATCTCCAATACAATTCAAGGTTAGCCTCCACACCCAATCACATTCGTAATTTATTACGCCATTAAACTACCATCCAATTTCTTTCATAAAAACTACCCAAGTAGGAATATGATTGAGCCCTGCTTGGATCTCGTTTTTGAAAATAAAACTATTGCTTCCGCCTAACTACTAACAATTGCGTATTTTGTCAAAATTGAAATGTTTGATATAAAAAACATATTAAAATTCGACAATAACGGGCTTTGCAAATGCACTTCCTTCTTCGTATAAAAGCCTAAGCAATACTTCAATCATAATTACTTCACAATTACCCATCTCTACGAAAGTACTACAACTATTCAGATAGAGTGTTGAAACATTTATTGAGTGTGAATAAAGAGAGTTAATTAATGACGTATACCACTTTAGTATGAATCTATACCATATAATAATCTCTTTTCGGATAAATTCTGAGGAGGCCTAAAAGATAGAGAATAAGCTTTATACTTTTTACAATAAGACTTCTTTATTGCATATCTAGGCTCTCTCCAGACACACTCGTTGAGGAACTATTATTATTGGGATATTCAAGTTTCCGTAACAGATCATCAATACCCTTCACAGCAAGCTCTGTTTTCTCTTTATCTGGAGTCTGGGTTGTAGCAGTATTATATAAAGAGGCCAAACAATCTATAGTCCGCCTAAGAATTTCAAAAACTGATTTAACAAGTCCTGGTAACATGACATTCATCATATTACCTTGCGAATAGAACTTGTTTCGAGCTCCAGAAGAAACAAAATTGCCATTATCATCAATATCTGGAGCAAATAGTATTACATCAGCAGGTTCTTCATTAATAGCTGTACAATAAACTGAATTACATAGATCCCACGGCCCATTATGGACATATTCATTACGAAATGTTTCTATCATCCGCACCTCCTTATTTGTAGAAAATAGCATCCCTTCTTTCGTGAGTTCTGGATTGATATAATTCCTTAGTTTTTGAACATTATATAAGCCATTCTTACCTGAAGACACCATGTTTGAATACGATGAGAAATCACCATACTTATTATATTGGGCTTGTTCAATAGCAATTTTAGAAAGCAAATCGAAAGTCGATGCAAGAGCAATAAATACCCCATTGATATATATATGGGCATCAGTTTCGCGATTACCACTATTTCGGACAATCGAGGTATATTTTTGTTCTTGATATTTTACCTCAAATGGTATATATTGATAGAAATCTCGCATAAATATACTGACGGACTCAAAACGATCTTGAATGGCAGCAATTATATTCCAAAGATCATAATAATAAATAAACTTGCGAACTATAGGCATATCACACTTCTGTCTACACTTTTCGTACATTGCTTTTGACAGAGACACCTCAGGAGTTCGTCCCCCATCGCAAACCCATCTCGGTAATATATTTTGAATTTTAGCCTTATCAATATCCTGAAATAAGAAATGATCAATATTGATATATAACCGTTGAATGGCATCCTCTATCTCTATTAAATACTCATAACAGTCTTCAGGCGAAACTTGTTCTTTACACATAAAATAAAGACTTATTAAATTATAATTGAATATCCATTTATCACCTTTATAAGTTGGATAATTAACACAAGAGCTATTTTAGTATGCAGAATATCAAATACATTGGAAGCTCATAACGCCATAACAGCCACAATAAATGGATAAAAGAATTTTATTATACAAATAAAACCAAATGTCAATATCTCCGAAGAATAGTACCCATTTGTTTCAATAAAGTATCAGACTCTTTCTCATCCAACCCAGCCTTTACTGCTACAGCCAAAAGATCCTCTTTCGTCGGTTCGATACTGTCATTGATTGAAGTCGTGCGAAAACCGTTAATGCCCTCACTGGGCAACAGGTCATAGGCCGGAGCAAAATGCCAATCGCCATCCCGATGAATAAAGGCGAAGTTCTTAGCGTGGTCATCCTTGTTGCCGATGAGATAATTGAACACCATCAGTCGATAGACTTTCCACAACTCGGCCACACTATGCGTCAGCACGGCGCACACTTGAAAAATATGCTTGTAGTCGATACTGGGCAACCGATAATCGGCACCGATAAGACCAGCCACGCTAACAACATGCAACTTGCCTTGAGGCGTTCGGTCGAAACGCTCCACGCCGAAGTACTTGCCTTCGAAAAGCCGCGTATCAGGCATTTCGATTCCGCACTCTTTAGCAAGCAGCGAATAGCGGTATTCATCCACACCTATACTCTGTGGATCTCTCTTGGCTCGAAACTTTACCAGCCACTCTTTGCCTTCATAACGGGCGAAGATCTTGGGACGTGCACCACCCGGAGAGCCACCACGGTCTTGAAATTCCTCAATACCTTCCCCACTATACTCGTCGCTGTCCAATATCCGCTCTGCTTCCAATGCCAACTTCTCGAAATCGGCATAATCCTGTCGCGCCACGACACTATGATCCGGACGAAACTCCAGGGCCCCACGTCCCGACGACCCGACCAATGCGAGGCGATCCAACAGAGTAAGCGCGCGAGGATTGATCCCCTTTTGTTGCAGGTATCGATCCAGGATAAGAAGGCCCCATCCATCGGGCAGGCAATCATCGAAGACACCGAATCCGCCCTCAAACGGACGCGGTTTGGCAATAAAGACGCCGCTTCGCAAAGGCAATTCAAAGGGAGAAATGGAGAAACCCGAACCGAGCCAATCGGGAGCATATTCAAATGCACACAACCCCTCCTTGGTCAGAGCCAGACGACCTACCAACCGATCTGCAAGAAGGACTTCGATTTGTTTGATGTTATTCATTTTTCCGACCCCGTTTACGCGTGACACTTTGTTCATTCAAGACATCATCGAGCGATTGATATTGCCTCTGCGCAAAAAGAGCATCGAACTCCGAAAGAGCATTCAAGGCAAAGCCTATCTGAAGCAGCCCCTTCAACGAGATCTCCCCCGTCTGCTCAAATCTGCGATAGGTTGCAAACTTGATTCCTGCTCTCACAGCTAAACCCTCCTGCGTCAAATCCAGCTCCAATCTCCGAGCTTTGACTCTCGCCGCAATCCGCATGGCCACCTCACCTGGATTTAAGACATCAAACGCTATCATATTATTCATAAATGCTATTTATACCACAAAACAAACAAAATAGTATTCCTTACAAATATAATCAATATCTTCCATTTAAGCAATATTCACCATGAAACACTGCAACCGGCCAGAAGGTATCAAATAAAAAAGTCGGGTTCCGAAAATCGGAACCCGACTACCCTATCCACAAAGTGTGACGACTACTTCTTCTTGCGATACCCGCACTTCGGACATACACCCTCCTCGTTGAGTGCAACGCCGCACAGCGGGCAACGGTCGATGTCGTTCTTGGTCACGAACTCCGCCGAAGCCGCATTCACACCACTCGTGAAGGTGATCTTGGCGATGTTGAGCTTATCCTTCAGCAGGTCGTAGACAATCTTGATCATCCCCTCAACCGTCAGCGTCTCCTTCGTGACTACCAGACGGCAATTGGGATAGGCCGTGGCAAGCTCCGTCTTGAAGGCCGGGCCCTTCATCTTGTTCTGCGGGTGTCCGTTGCGGATGCCCTGCTTCTCATAGACGTCCAGAACGGCCGGCAGCAGCGGATCATCCTCGCGCAGTACCAGCGCGTGGTCGAAATTCCGGAGCACGTCCCACGCTACCTTCTGAATCTCGTTGCAGGGGTAAACCATGTTCACGCCCGCCTCGATGCTATCCTCCACCTCGATGGTCAACTGTCCCGTGTGGCCGTGGAGATACTGAGCCTCTCCTTGAAAACCGTAGAAACGGTGTGCATACTGCAGATCGAATGTTGTGATACTTCTCATAACAAATTGCGGTTTTAAGTTAGACATTCTTTTTCAGTGTTACCTGTACCTGTACTTTACCGATC
>OLSF01000463.1_pt1 | contig 41766 bp, 36 predicted proteins | sample 1672301 | NCBI WGS metagenome assembly OLSF01 (sample SAMEA3136669, study PRJEB25190) | human gut metagenome | biome: human gut; feature: human-associated habitat; material: faeces | place: Austria | collected 2013
CTTCTGGACATCGTGTCCAAAAGCAATAAAAAAGGGCAGCTACAAATCTCTCGACTTATAACTGCCCTGACACTGTTATTATATTATAAATTTTAGTTTATCCAACATTCTATACCAGCCCAGCTTAACTGATTTTTCCCACTATTCTTCATATCTCGCTGTGCTTTGACCAACGCTTCTCCGAAACGCATTTTCTTATTTAAAAGATTATCATATATTTTATCCATCATACTAATCGTATCTCTTGTCGGAACACTCCACCTACATGTCATAATGTTACCATTAAAACGTTCAAAAATACTTGTCCATGTTCCAGAAGATATTTCTGGATTATTACTATTAGGAGTGCCCCCAACGCAACTAATTAATATAAAATTACTAATACAAACCTCTTTTAATACCTCTCTAATTTGAATCATACTTTTTGCACCTTCTATTGATTGAGCCCCTTCAGTAAGTTCAGAAGCAGGCTCCCTTACCCCATGACCATATACAATCAACGTATTCTTCCCTTTTTTACACTCCATTGAAACTGCTTGTAAATCATCTAAACAATCTGTAATACTAACCACATTATCCATTATATGTTCTTCTAACCACTTATTGATATGGTGAATTGACGTTTCTTCCCTTTTCCCAAAAACTTTGTTTACAATTTTTATATCATCCAACTCAGTATTTAAAGAATTAATTAATTGTACATAATCGATAAAATTTACAATTTCTTCAACCTCATCAATCAAATATATTCCTTTATATTGAACAGCTGCAATCGGAAAGATACTCTTAGAAATATCAGGAATTACATAAACACTCTTTGTCTTATGGTTAAATACATACTCACACAAGTGTTCCGCAACGACATCGGTAATCACAGAAGAAAAATATTTTATCTCACCATCACTAGACGTATTACTCTCAATTATCTGCCCATATTTTTTCATACCGCTATAAGGAGTATCACCTTCAGCAGAAAAAAATTTTGTTCTTATATCTATCCATTTATCTGTTACCAATATGCTTACCATTGCCATTTCCGTCAATACATACTGGTACACCACTTCATCTGGTTTCAAGTTTTTTTTCAATTCTTCCCAATTTGTTCCTTCAAATTTATTTAGAGGCATATAATATGGATGCTTATTTATTAATTCTTTTGATAAAAATTCTATTTCCCTTGCTATTGTTTGAACATCATTATCCTCTACTCTATTACCTTTTAGCATAATTGCATATTCTCTTTTTAATTGCTGTAATCTGCAATGCTTTTTATCCAATTCGTCTGATATTTCATTCTTCAAATAATAATTCTTCTGTTCTATTACAGACAGTGGAAGACATATTGACATCTTTTCAAGAATTTCTTTTCTCAATTTTCGCTTAGTCTCTTCTTCAATATCTTTAGCAGCATAATATATGCCACTAAAACAAAGATACTCTCTTATTATTTGGTCATATTCCTGAGCTAAAGCAGCTCTTTCTTCCTGATGATAAACTTGCCTTCTTTTTTGTAATTGAATAATAGCATTGTCAAGCATTTCTAATCCTAATAAAACATTTTCAATACTTCCACCAGTCTTAATTAACAAATCACCCCACGAATAATATAACTTTGCAGCTATATCTCTACGTTGATTTAGCAATCCGTGTATCGAATTATAATTATCCGTAATATATTTAACTGCTTTATCATACTCTTTATTTTTCACTTTTCCCGCAATAAGGTTACTTAAATCAATAAGCCAGTGGCTATCTTTTTCCTTACAATTTTCTACCCTTTCTTCATAATTTTGAATAATCTCAGTTACATCGTCCGAATACTTATAATGAAGTGGTTCTAAAGACTCATTATATTTTTTTAGCACTTCAATACTTTCAACAACATCATTTTTCTCATTTTCTGAATAAAGTTCATCATACATTCCCAAATATTTTGATAAAATATTTAAGCCTTCTTCAAGAACTGGCGTAACTTCTTTCAAAACCAACAACTGTTTAATTGAAACAATTGCACACGCAACACCTTCAATAGTATTCCCCAAACGAAACTGTACATTTGCCCATGCCATTAAATATAAAGCTACAAGTAACTTTTGTTCACTAGAATCTACCGTTTTTCCATACTCTAATATACTTAATGAAAAGGATGTTGCTTCCTGCGGATTTTCACTCAAAACAGATGCTCCAATAGAACAGTAGTACCTAAGCCAAATTCTTTGAATAGTCGTCCCTTCGGCTTCTATTAACACCCAACTTCCTTTTACAAGTTCTTCTCTTGTGCATCCAAATTTTTCTGGCGGCATTTCTCCACAATTACTTTTTCTCAAACAAATAATTGCTGTATCACAATTTAAATGTTCTTCAGATAATTGCAAATTACTAATATATGAATCAGGCAACATTCTATCAAAATCAATTTTTCCTAATTCTTTAATACAGCCAAGTACACGTTTTTTTAAAGATATATTCCATATATCAACTTGCTGACACTCCAATAGTTTTCGCCAATGATAATATCCATTTTCAATGTTAGCAAAAAAATTTATACATTCTAATAAAAGGGAACATCGCTTTTCCAATAAAATCGCATAATCTTTTTCTTTTCGAAAAGGCTTTAATTTCCCTAATGCTTTGCAAGCTCTTTCAGTGTCTTTTAAAATATCTATCTTGTGTTCCAATATATCTTGTGTATTATCATCTACTTCATGCAAATCAGCCTCTCGGAGTAAATTATATGCATTATAATAATGTCCTTTCGATTTCGCATATAATGCCACTTTGAGTAATGCTATATTTTTTAAATCTGGATTTTTTTCAACAATTTCAAAAATATACGACTTTACAATTTTAATATCAGTCTGTTCTTCCGCCAATAAATCATTTATCCTAGCTATCAATTCAAAATACGGTTTATCTATTTTTCTAAACCAGCTAGCCGCTTCCTTATGATTTCCTTGATCTACGAGAAAATTAGCATATCTTTCGATAAGAAATGTATTTTCTGGCTGATAGATAATTCCTTCTTCTAAAATATCCCTATATCTTTTCTCATCTTTCTTATAAACATTTAAGCCTAATTCAAATAAACCTCTTTCCCATCTATCTTCGCTATACACTTCTTCAAATATTTTTTTAGCTTCCTCTTTTAAATTCTGCAAAATATACATTTCTGCTAGAAAAAGTTTTTGTTCATTTGACAATGTCTTGTATATTGATTTTAATAACTCAATTGTTTTAGTAATGTCTCCATTACCATGATATGCAATCGCTTGACACATAATAATGTGTTCTGAATCCATTGTCGTAGCATTCTTTTTAATTATTTCTAAGGCTTCTTTCAACGATTTTCCCTTTATTTCTCTTAAAACTTTCGTAGCATTATCAGAGCTCTCACAATTGCATCCAAGAATTTCCGTTCTGGATATACTCATATTATTTGAAGTTTCCAATTCTTTGTTTATCCTATCAGCAATATTATTATTAACATTACAAATAAGAACTAACCCGCTAATATCGGACTGATACTTCCCGTATAATTTATCAATATTTTTTGAAAAGTCTGTCCAATCTTCATCCTCTTGTAAATGTAAATTTGAATACTTATCTTCAATTTTTAATGATGATATAGCCTTTTCATCACAACAACTTGCCAATCGTTCTCCACCAACAATAACAACTGCATCCTCCTTATTTTGCTCTTCAATATACTTTCCAATTACTTCATAAGATTTAACCATTCCAAATATCCATACAAATTTGTTACTAGTATACTTTTTTTGTATTTCTTGCTTTATTGCTCTATATGATAAAATGTGGACTTTACCTTGAACATGTTTTTTCAAATAATCTAGCCAAAATATTATATTTGCATCGGGATAATAATCTACAACCTCCAAGCATATCATATATTGATCTAATTTCATTTCATCGACCATATGCATATTTCAATCCTTTCTACTTAACACAATTAATTGTATAAATCACATATAAGTTAGCAATCATTCTTACACCATTCCATTTTACATCATCTAATAAGAATGCCTGAAACAAAACATCCCCCACCTTCTCCAGCCTTACCATTCTATATTCTTTTTCCGTAAAGCCTTCAATCTGCATCCCCTGTATGGCAGCTTCTTTCCTTGCCACCAGACAATGCGTATACAATGCCATGATATACTTGTCTGACATCAGAAAGGCATATGTTTCGTTCCCTTGATATGTATATCGGCACTTTTCCAGATTTTCTTGCGGTATATCGAAATAACATCTGACCGTTTCCAGATATACATCTCCATTATACTGCGGCTTAAGCTTTTTGGCATACCTTCTGATTGTTGCAAATATATTATTTCTTTCTATTGCTGTCCTAGTTCGCTTGAATATAGTCTTTTTCCCTCGAAGATCCATATAAACATTATTTAGGATAGTCTTTCCGGCATACTGTTTGAAATCACCTATACGCAACAAATACGATAACACCTCCAGCAGTTTCTCTTTTGATGTTATCTCCTGATACGAATAATCTCTAAATTCAATATGATCCAGCTTCAAAGGGCAGCTCCCCCTTCGCTATCTCACGCTCCATTATCCTGTTAATATCTCTCATTGATTCCATCTATATATCTCTCCTTCCCGCTTCTGGACATCGTGTCCAAAAGCACAAAAAAGCAGCTACAAGTATTTCACTCATAACTGCCCTGACGCTGTTACCTGATTATTCTATTCCTGCCGTTTTTGCAAATCCGGCTTTTCTATTCATAAGTTCCTCTTGTTTCTCCTTTGGCAGACACCGGAATATCTCATGATATCCCATTCCTGCCATCGGTGTTCCTTTTGCCAGAAGAAAAAGCTGCGTGTCAAACCATTCCTCCCACAAGTTTTCAAACATGCTCCGGCTATCCGTAAAGGTAATTGCATCTTCAAAACCTTGCGGTGGTCTATAATACTGTAACTTGACAAAACCGTATCTTCCAGCATCCACAATAAGTATATTTTCAATCTCATACAGCTCTGCGAAAGCATCTGCAACTTTTCTGCATTTCTCCCTTTCATCGTCTGTAATGTATTTTTCTTTCACAATTAACCATCCTCCTGTTTCAAAGCCACACTACCTGCATCTATATCCTCATTCTTCAGAAAAAATCATTATCGTCTTTAGCATTTGCATATTTTATGGTGCATACACGCACCATATTATTATAAGTTCCCTGCCATTAAAATACAAGGTAGGAAAGGAGCTGCCTGTATGATTAAATACGATCCCCTTTGGCAAACGCTTAAGGCTAAAAACATCAGTCAGTACCAGCTCATTAAAGACTATGGCATTGACAAAGCACAGCTTCAGCGGCTCCGTCAAAATATGGTGGTAAAGACCATTATTCTGAACAGGCTATGTCAGATACTTGACTGCCGGATTGAAGATATTATGGAATATGTTCCAGATGACAAGTAGAGGTATTGTTTATGATTGATTGACAATGCCTTTTTGTTGCTCTTTTTTCTTTTACACCTTTGGACATTGTGTCCAGAAGTGTCCTGCTATTACTTTTATTATCTCCGTAAATATAACAATAATCCTCACAATAACAATAATACCACCAATCAGACCTCCAACGATACAATTCAATGCCAGTATTCCCATACTTCCTGCAATTCCATAATTCTTCGGCACAAGAAACATACACATTTTTCTGATTCCATAGGGACATCCTACCAAAATCCAATAAAGGAAATAATCAACCCCCTCGGCTTTATTGCAAACCGGATAACAGGTAATCATCCACAGAACAAGAACACATAGTGGAATTATTATTTTAAACAATGCCTTTTTCATGCCAGCCACCTCCATACATATCGTGCTGCACTTCCTGCTGATAATAATGGTTTATCGTTGAGGGTGCATTATAAAGAGCAGTAACCATATATGCCTTGATATTGGTTATTTTCGTATTTGTATCATGCATACAACCAATCACATATTCCAGATGTCCACTGTTCAGCTTCAAGAATTTAGATTTTACAAGCTCATAAGGATAATCCTCTCCTGCAATCCGAATTGTTTTACGTTTTACACATACAACCTCACAGATAACCTCAAAAAGCTCCTCATACAAAGCCTTGTTTTGCCAGTCATCGTACTTCATGTGATGCTCACTCATATTCGATGTTATCCTTAATCAGCTCTATGTAAGCATTGACATCATCCATCAAATCAATCCTTTTTTCTGACACACTCTCATTACCAGATTGATTGATAGGATTGGTATAACTCATATCAATATAGCTCTGCTTAGTTTGATTATAGTTAGTATAAATAGGGTCTGCTTTATGAACTTCTGGAAGTATGCATATTAGACTTCTTGAGGTTCAGTTTTTGAACTTCTGTGAATTTCTCAGCATTATCAGACTTTTCTTCTGTCTGTGCATCAGTAATTGTAGAAAAATTCTTCACATAAATTATGTCCGGCTTTCCAAGTCCACGGCGGTTTTTTTCAATCAGACCGATTCCGTTTTCGGTATCAAGCTCTTTCATAATCTTAACGCAGGTTGCCTTTGCACACCCCAAATCTTCCATAATGGCATCCACCGTATAAATAATGTATACCCTCCTACAAATTTTTATCACAACTCCTATCCTCCCCTACAGGAATCATCATTCATTTTTCATATTTTGGCGCATCTGTTTCTTGATCTGTGCCGTAAGTACATCTACATAATCCACATTCTCCGGGAACAGATCCGATAATTCCAGCAGTTTTCCGGTACTCTTTTCTATCGTATAGAAGGCATCCGCCTGGTATCCATCTGCCTGGGAGGAGAACGCAGACAGCATAACACAATAATATTTCGAAGAGTTCGTGACCACCTTGCTATCCACGGTCAGAAAGGAGTAGCCCAACGCCCCAACCTGCTTCTTAAATTCTTTGAGCAGCTTCTCGGTCTTTTGCTCCATCTGCGCATTGATCTCTTTGACTGATTTGTGCGCCTGTTTTCCGGTTTCCTCGGAGTCATCCATCCCTGCCCTATCTGCATAGATTTTATTCCATTTTACGTCTGCACTATGCCTTCCATCATCAAACCGGTATTCCCGGAATGTAACCAGCTTAAAGTATTCTCCTATCACCGGCAGACTCTGCATGGCATGAGCCGTTGCTTTATTAAGATTTGGAAGCAGAATACTCAATGCTAGCATGGCTGCCATGCCGGCAGCAACATACCATCTGTGAGGTTGTTTCTTCGTGACAGCACAAGCAGCATAATCTGCCTCCTTCACATAGCAGTCCCGTATTCCTCCCATTGCCTGCAGCAGTTCCTTGCTGCTGATTGTATTTTTGATCCTTCGGCTCATCTGATTCCTCCATTCCATGCATTTGAAAATTCGTTACTATCCGTTCTATCGGTCAGACACTGCATGATATTCTGAATTTAGGAATCATTCCCGTACTGTTATTGCCAAATCAGTCTTTCTATAACTGTCCTGCCTTTCTATATTTTTGATTTTTCCACTTCTATCCCCTTACCCATTTCGTCTTTTGTTTTTCCGATATTCACTTGGTGCGGTTTTATAGCGTTCTTTAAACACTCTGTTAAATGTTCTCTGACTGTCAAAACCGCTGTCCAGACAGATATTCAGGATCGTATCACTGGTATTTACCAATCTTGTGCATGCATAACTTAATCTGGCATCATTGAGATACTGATTGAAATTACGGTGAAATGTTTTAGAAAACACCCTGGATAATACATACTTGCTCACTCCAAGATCGCGTGCCATATCTTCCAAAGAAAACTGTCTCCTGAAATTTCCTGATATATAAGATACAGTACGATAAATTAAGTCATCACTTCCCACACAACTTTTTTCCACCAATTCCATTTTTCCTATACATCTTGCCAGCACAATTTGAACATAAGCTTGAACAATCATAGGTTCGTTTTCTTCCATTTGGATAATCGCCTGAATTGCATTATAAACATCTGGTTCAATCTGCCCCGCACGAATAACCGGATATTTAGGAGCATATCCTTGTATTTTATCTTTAAATACTCCTGCAAAAGAAGACGGAACCAAGATATAATCCGCCCGGCTCGTTTTTTCTGAAAACACTTGATAATGATGAATAATATCAGAAAAGACAAATCCGATATCACCCTTTTCCATATGATATAATTCCTGCCCCACTCCCATCTCAAGTGTTCCTTCCGTTACGCACACAATCTCCAATGCATTATGTAAATGTGGAGATACATGTTTTGACACTCTTTGCGCCGCATATACCTCTTCCTTTGTTTCCTTAAACGTCAAATGCATTGATACATCTCCCCTTTATTACTTAATTGTTGATTTCCTCTGCAACATTTGTCTACATTTTCTTTTAATTTGGCAAGCATTCTTATCCAGCCTGTCCTATAATGAACTTGCAAACAAGGAAAGGAGGAATACAAAATGAGCAAATTCAAAAATTATATGAACAACCTTTTAGCTTTCTATAAAGAATACTTTGAGCATGTATATCATGCATAATCTGGCTAAAAGGACTATTTGTGAAAACTGAATACTGAAAAAGTAGACCACTTCACAAATGTGAAATGGTCCTTTTTTTATATGCACTCCAAAAATTTTTTGAAGGCAGCTTGTCCTTCCGGTGTTCTTTTGTAAACACCTGCGCATTCAAGCACTTTTGCAAACACAAATCCTATTTCCTTTTGCACGATTGCATGAATATTGTCGTCTGTGATTTCATAGTTTGGCATCCATTTCTCTGCCCACTCTGCATGTGATTTTGTCAAATCGCTTTCCCGCAGATCCTCATTCTGCAGAATTCTACGTTCCAGCTCCGCCATTTCCATTTGCAATCTAGCTGGGAGAACTGCCAGTCCCATCACTTCGATCAAACCAATATTTTCTTTTTTTATATGGTGGTATTCCGGATGCGGATGATATACACCCATTGGGAACTCCTCTGTCGTAATATTATTTCGCAGTACCATATCTAACTCAAATAGGTTGCCCTTTTTTCTCGCAATCGGTGTGATCGTGTTATGTGGTACTCCATTGGTTTCGCTGAAAATAAATACTTTCTCATCTGTATATCTGCGCCAAAGCATTAAAATATGATCTGCAGCCTTTACTATTGATTCGGTAATTTCTCCCTGCAGGCGAATCACAGACATAGGCCATTTTACAATTCCTGCATGAACGTCCGGAAATTGTTTTAATGAAAATTCCGTCTCATATGGAGCCTTTGCCATTGCAAATTCGTATCCGCCTCCTTGAAAATGATCATGGCTCAGTATAGAACCACCTACTATCGGGAGATCTGCATTCGATCCTACCGTATAATGTGGAAACTGCCGCACAAAATCCAACAATTTGGCAAAAACCGCTTTATCAATTTTCATCGGAATATGCTTATCATTAAAGATAATGCAGTGTTCGTTATAATATACATACGGTGAATACTGCAGATTGTATTTCTCTCCGCATAATGTGATTGGTATAATTCGATGATTCTGCCTTGCCGGATGAGAAAGATGTCCCGCATACCCCTCATTTTCTTTGCATAGCAAACAACTCGGATACCCCGATTTTTTTGCTTTTCCTGCCTTTGCAATATCACGAGGATCTTTTTCCGGTTTTGATAAATTGATGGTTATATCCATTGCACCAAATTCTGTATTTGCTGTCCATTTCTCATCCTTTGCAATTCGATCTTTTCTAATATAATTTGTTGCCTGGCTAAACTGATAATAAAAATCTGTTGCAGCTTTAGGAGATATATTGTATTTATCCCAAAACTGCCTGCGAACCACAGAGGGATGGGGTGTCAATATTCCCATAATCTTTGTATCAAACAAGTCCTTTTCCGTAATTGTTTCTTCCGCCAGCATCCCCTGCCGACATGCATATTCCAACATATCGTTTAAAATCTGTGACAATTCTCTTTCTGATCTAACCTCTTTCGCTGTTCCTTCATGCTCTGTCAATTGAAATAATTCCAGAAGGCGATTCGTCACATATACTTCATCTTCCGGATCAACCAATCCCTGGTTCAATCCATACGCCACAAGTTCATTGATATACTCATTAATCATGACACTTCCCCCCTTCACACATTCTGATATCCATTTGGATGACTTTTATGCCATTTCCATGCCGTACCGATAATTGTTTCCAAATCTGCATATTGCGGATTCCATCCTAACACTTCCCTTGCTTTTGCACTGGAAGCGATCAACATAGATGGATCTCCTGCTCGACGCGGTTCTTCCTTCGCCGGAATTGGATGTTCTGTCACTTTTCTTGCAGTTTCCACAACCTCTTTTACCGTAAAACCAACTCCATTTCCAAGATTGAATATATTGCTGTCATTTCCATCACAAAGATACTTCATTGCAAGAATATGAGCCTGTGCAAGATCATTTACATGAATATAGTCTCTGACACAAGTACCATCCTTTGTGTCATAGTCCGTTCCATAAATAGAAATATACTCTCTCTTTTCATTTGGCACCTGCAAAATTAAAGGAATAAGATGTGTTTCCGGATTGTGAGCCTCTCCAATCTTTCCATTAGGATGAGCCCCACAAGCATTAAAATAACGCAAGGACACAAATCTTAAGTTATGTGCATTTGCCGTCCATTTAAACATTTTTTCCATAGATAATTTTGTTTCACCATAACAATTTGTCGGAAGTGTACGATCCGATTCCATAATAGGAATTCGCTCCGGTTCTCCATATGTTGCCGCTGTAGAAGAAAACACTATCTTATCTACGCCATGTGCAACCATACTCTCCAACAGCACTTCTGTACCACAAAGATTATTACTATAATATTTCAATGGTTTTATCATACTTTCGCCCACTTGCGAATTAGCTGCAAAATGAATAACTCCATCAATATTTTCTTTATCAAATACAGAGTCAATAAAAGCCCGGTTACGAATATCTCCTTCATAAAACTTTGCTTCCGGATGAACCGCTGCTCGAAATCCTGTTTCAAGATTATCTACAACCACCACATCCTTTCCTGCCTCGATCAACTCATAAACAGTATGTGAGCCAATATATCCAACTCCACCTAATACTAAAATGCTACCCATAACCATTCCTCCTTGTCTTTTTTGAGTATCTTACATCACTTGAATTCCACCATATTTGCGAATTTTAAGTACATCACAAGCACCATCTCCAAACACCTTTTCCATCTCTGTTTTATATAATGTAACAATATCATTTGGTACAAATGCCTGTATTGTTCCGGCAAAGCCACCACCATGCACCCTGTTTGCTCCCTGCACGCCTAAAATCATATCACTGACAGCCAATGCAATAGAAACATTCTGATGTTCCACATCATGGCACACATACACATTCTGCAAATACTTATAAGAAGAATCACCTGACTCTTTAACTAATCTTAAAAATTCTCCAAATCTATTCTCTCTCAATGCTGCCACTTCTTTTTGCACACGCTCATTTTCACACACATAGTGAATTGCTCTAAGTGCTGCTCTATCACCAGCCTTTTCCCTGATTCCTGGCAAATTTGCAAGTATTTCTTTTTTTGAAACTTGTCCAAGCACTTCTTTTCCAAGACAGGCTGCTGCTTTTTTCATTTCTTCCGGAATTGCTGCATACTCCGCTGTCAAATCAGCATGGGAGCCTTTCGTATCTGTAATACAAAGACTATATCCCTGAGCATCCAGATCAAACTCAATCCGCTCTACAAAAGGTGCGGTCGGATTCTGAAAATTGATATGTGCCAAGCTGCCTACAGAGCATGCCATCTGATCCATCAAGCCACAAGGTTTTCCAAAATATACATTTTCCGCAAACTGTCCAATCATGGCGATTTCAATCGGCGAAATTTTACCATCATTAAACAGATAGGATAAGATGGTTCCCATCAACGTTTCAAATGCAGCCGAGGAAGATAATCCCGCTCCGATCAGCACATCACTGGTGACAAAAGCCTGAAAGCCTCCTATCTGATACCCATATTCTTTTGTTTTTGCTAATACCCCTCGAATCAGTGCATTTGTTGTTACCGCCTCGTCCTCTCTCCTGTCCAGATCATCCAAATCTATCGTAATCAATTCATACCCATCCGATATAACTTTGACGCATGGTTCTTTCAATTTCTGCACAATAGCAATCGCATCATTGTTGATGGACGCCGCCAGCACCTCTCCACATTGATGGTCTGTATGATTTCCACCAATCTCGCTTCTTCCCGGTGCACTAAAGACAGATACCTCACCTTCGCCAAAATGTACCGTATAACTCTCCACTGCTTTTATATAACGATTTCTTTCATACGATATCTTCTTTTCATCTACATAGATATCTTTCAGTTTTGCATCATACAATCCATCTTTTAATTTTTTCACTAAATCCTGTGTCACCACAAAACCCATCTCCTTTTCTTTTCCTTTCGTAACAAAAAGCATTGCCTGTAATTGTTTATTCAATTAAGACAATGCTTTCCTGTTACCAATTTCTGCTCATTACTGCTGAGCGGTTTCTACTGTAATTCCCTTTTCTTTTTTGATCTTTGCATTTGTCTCCTCCACATTCATTCTGGAAAGGATAAACATAATAAGTACATCAAAGATCAGTGGCAGCCAAAGATACATAAACTGCATCATATTCAACGCGGACTGTGGCTGTACAGCATGTGTTCCCACATAGCCACTAAGTTCTAAGAGCCATCCTACGACCGCCGTTCCAATACCTCCGCCAATCTTAACGCCAAGTGAAGTACAGGAATACATCGTACCCTCCACATGCTTTCCCCGTGTCAGGTAGGTATACTCGGAACAAGATGCGATCACTGCATTCATGTCTCCCTGCCAAGGTCCCTGTCCTAATGCTGCTAATGCTGTAAATGCCATCATCAAAGGAATACTTCCCATATATCCGGCAACAACAACAAGAGCTCTGCCAATCACGGCAAGGATGTAACCTCTCAAGTTCAGCTTATACATACCATTCCACTTTCCAACCAGTGTTGGTGTAAAGATTAATGCAATGATAAGAGGAATGTTTACCGCCCAGGCAAATTGTCCAAACAGATTTTTGTTTTTCAAAACCCAGGTCATATAATAAATACCAGCACCGATCATTGCACTGTATAACTGCTGCAAAATATAAGTACCACAGATCATCAGATAAAATTTATTCTTTACCAGCAGCTTGAATGCTTGAACCAGCCCATATTTTTCCTCTTCACCTGTTGTGTCTCCTTCATTTAATTCCTCTTCCGGAAGTTCTTTAACAGATAATGTGGAAATAGTATTCACAACTAATCCGATCACTGCATAAATAATTGCAACCATACGCCATGCGGCTGCATCTCCACCACATTTTGCAACAAATCCAACAGTAACTGCTTGAATCAGAAGACTGGTTGAAAAAGCAAAAATGAAACGGTAAGAACCCATCTGCACACGCTCTTTACTGTTCTTGGTAACAAGTGATGTCAGAGCAGAATAAGCAATGTTATTTGCCGTATAAAACACGCCATTCAACAGCGTATACGCAATAAAGAACCACGCATACTGTGCCGTCCTGCCAAGACTTGTTGGAACTGCAAAACAGGCTACCAACGTAATTGCACAACCAATGTAACCATACAGCATCCATGGTCTTGCCTTTCCCATCTTACTATGCGTCTTATCAATCATTGATCCAAAAAAGATGTCTGTAAACCCATCGAGTAATTTGGAAACGGCAATCAGTGTTCCCACTATACCGGATGCCAACCCAATCGTATCTGTCAGATATACCATCACAAATGATGTCAGGAATGCATACACTACATTTCCCGCAATATCACCAGATCCGTATCCTATCTTGTTGTACCATTTTAAGTATTTCTTTTCCTCCATAAGAATCGCCCCTTCACTATTTGTTATTTAGAAACCATTTGCTTTGATTATCAGTGTCTTGTATTATCCTTTTACAAACGGAATTAATTCAAACTGAAACTGAAATGCTTCCTCATCAAACCGATATTTATCCATGACATCCGGTCCGCAGCTATTTGAACCAATTCCATTCATTGCATAATCCATACAAAATACGGTGCTATCCGATTCTTTCAATTCGTAATTGTGTGTTGCCCGTTCCAACTCCTCCTGTGTATAAACAGAAGCGTTAAACGAAAATGGATTCTTTGAAACTGCTGCAATTCCACATTGACCATTTGTAAGCTCTACATAATCACAGTCATAATGGCTTCCATTCTCCTGTGGACGAATATAATCTTCATGCATCTGAGCCACCTTCGAACGGAACAATCCATGACAGGAAGCCTGGTGTTTATCCCGGTAGCTTTCCTGTGGTCCCATTCCAAAATAAGTAATCTCATCCATTTTCTTATTCAAAAACATCCGAATCCCAAACCTTGGCAGATCCGGGAATTCTTTATCTTTTACTGCCTCTATAACCGCCTCTATTTTCCCGTCCTCATTGATCTTCCATGTCATTTCCACATCCAAAATCTTTTGTACGGTATCAGCTACTACTGCCAGATGCTCCATGATCAGCACACCGTGCTTGTTCTGAAGCACCTCTATACGGTATGCTCTGGTATAGGCAGCATCATAATGTGCCTTTTCCCATTCCAGTTTTATATACATATCGTTATCCGTCGGAGCCCGCCAAATATTCAATTCCATTGGATGGTTAATATAACTTCTTCCGGCAAACTGCATGTCCTCAAACAATCCGGTACGCTTATCTAAAACATAAGTAAAATCCTTTGCCTGTAACACGATCTGCTTATCGTTTTCCTTAACAGCAATGGTTCCGATTACTTTTTCCTGCTCCAGCCACTTTACAGCCTGTCGGTTTCTATCCTCCTCATTTGCAAGCTTTATTTCATCAAAACCTAATTCATACCCCTGTTCAAGCAACGGCATTTCCTTTTTCAACCGGTAAATAAGCTTCAGATAAATCTTACCGGTATTTGGGACCTGCAGCTTCAACTCCACTTCCGCATCGCTATGAGGTGCTGCAATAACATTTGCCAGCTTTCCTTTTTCCACCGTCAAGCCATCCTGTGTCATTTCATAGAAAATATCCACATAATCCTTCAAATCATCAAAATCCATATAATTGTGAAGAACCATCTGTCCGTTTTCTTGGTCATAAGATACGATTCTCACCGGACGATAGACATTTTTATATTCCAGCAGTCCCGTATGCGGCGTACGATCCGGATAGACCAGCCCGTCCATACAGAAATTGCCATCATGAATGGTTTCTCCATGATCCCCTCCATAATAATATCTGGTCTTTCCATTTTCTGCCGTTCCATGTGCGATTGCATGATCACACCACTCCCAGACAAACCCGCCACACATCCGGTCATCCTTATGAATCATCTGGAAATAATCTTCAAAATCTCCCGGTCCGTTTCCCATACTATGGCAGTATTCTACCAGCAGAAACGGTTTGCTTCCGTCTTTTTTCAGATAATCCTCTATCTCCTGCAGTGACGGATACATCCGGCTGTAAAGATCCAAATTGTCATAATCATAGGTAATATCATAATTACGGTATCTTGCACTTTCGTACTGCGTGATCCTGTCCGGATCAAACTTCTTTGTCCATGCAAGCGCCTTTTCAAAATTACATCCATACGCACTTTCATTTCCCATAGACCACATTACAATGCTTGGACGGTTTTTGTCTCTCTGTACCATAAGCTGGACACGGTCCACAATTGCCTTTTCCCATGCCGGATCATCTGCAATCTTTTCATTCCAACGGTGAAAACGGTTCTGGTCTGTGTCCTCTTTCCGGTACAGCATAAATGGTCCATGCGCCTCAATATCCGCCTCGTCAATCACCATAAATCCATATTCATCGCACATCTGATAAAACTGCGGTGCGTTCGGATAATGGCTGGAACGAATCGCATTAAAGTTATGCTGCTTCATCAGCATCAGATCCTTTTTGATCTGCTGGATACTGATTACAAACCCCGTCTCCGGATCAGAATCATGGCGGTTGACTCCACGAAATTTAATCTTTTCTCCGTTAAAATAAACAACTTTGTCCTTAATTTCAATCGTCCGGAAACCAATCCGATCAACGATCACTTCATCCGGCATTGTCAAAATAACCTGATACAAATAAGGATTCTCCGCATTCCATAAAACCGGATTTAACACGGTCAGTTCTAACACACCATTCTCTGCTGTTTCCCCTCTTGCTACGACTGCTCCATATTTATCTTCTATAGTAACTTTCGTTTCCACTGGTTCTGCAAAATGCATATCCAATTTCACAACAACACTGTCTTTTTCTACATCTGTCGTAATGTAATAATCTCTGATTGTCTTTTCCGGTCTTTTCAGCAAATAAACATCTCTGAAAATGCCACTCATCCGAAACTTATCCTGATCCTCCAAATACGATCCATCACACCATTTGAGCACCAAAACCGCTAATGTATTTTCCCCTTCATTCAACAAGTCTGTTACATCAAATTCACTGGTAGCGTGAGGCACCTGACTGTATCCGGCATAAGCACCATTTACCCATACATAAAAACAGCTATCGACACCTTCAAAATTCAGAAATGCTTTTGATGCCTTTTCTTCTCTGTGATATTCAAAGTTATGAACATATGCTCCACATGGAATATCCTGTGGCACATATGGTGGATCGAATGGAAACGGATAACGAATATTCGTGTACTGATGCGTGTCATAACCATCCATCTGCCATACACTCGGAACAGTTACCTGATCAAATCCGGAAACATCATAGCCTTTCTCATAAAATGATTCCGTTACGTCATAAATGCTGTTATAATACTGAAACTTCCACTCTCCGTTTAACAGCTGAAAACGATCCGATCTTTCCCGATGCTCCACTAGATCATTCATACGAACTGATGCCGGAATGTAATATGTCCTTGCTGGCATTGTCTTGTCATGCATAACATTCAAATCTTCATAAAAGCGTGGTACGAGCATTGTGTAATCCTCCTTTAATATATATTTTTTTATTCACCGCATTAGGCAATCAATAAAATACAGCCTGTGTCCCATCATCTTCCGTCCCTGTATTACCTTGAAACCATCATACATTTTTGCCAAAAAAATGTCTATAAACAGAAATGGACAAAATATGCACAAAATGATACACTAAAGTGAATGCAGTTTTATCCGCAGACCAATATTGACTGCTTGCAGTCAGACATTTCACTTTCCAAAGGAGGACTCAAAATGTATATAAATTCCGGTTATCACAACCACTCCCTTATCGACTTCAAAGACAAAAGCCGACCGCTTATTGTAGGAAGCTGTGGCACCTATCGCCTATCCTCACACCCAAAGCTTCCAACTTATCGTCCCAAAGGAAGACTTGACTTTCAAATCATCTATATAGCAGCCGGACGAGCTCATTTTCATTTTGACAACGCAGATGACGATACTGTCGTTACGGCAGGAAACATAGTACTTTACCGCCCAAAAGAATTTCAGAAATATGAATACTATGGCATTGATAAAACAGAAGTTTACTGGGTGCATTTTACCGGAAGTGATGTAAAGAACATTTTAAGAAATTATGGTTTCCCGAATGACCAGCGTATCTTTCATGTAGGAACCTCTTTGGAATATGAGCGTGTTTTCAAACGAATTATTTTAGAATTACAAAGATGTCAGGAGGACTACGAAGAAATGCTGACACTACTGCTACGCCATTTACTGATTATTTTTCACCGGGAGCTTACTCGTAAACATGTACTAAAAAACGAATACCTCGATCATGAAATGGATACTGCAGCGTCCTATTTTAACGAAAACTATAACCGTGATATCAACATCGAAGAATATGCTACTTCCAGAGGAATGAGTGTCAGTTGGTTTATTCGGAATTTCAAAAAATTCACTGGTACAACACCAATGCAGTTCATCACCTCCATCCGAATCACTAATTCCCAGATGTTATTGGAAACCACAAATTATGCCGTAAATGAAATTGCACACATTGTCGGTTATGATAACCCACTGTATTTCAGTCGACTGTTTCATAAACAAAAAGGCTGTTCACCATCTGAATATCGAAAACTTTTAAAATGAACCAATAAAAGAGGCTCTTTTAATCCTATCATGTTATTTACGGCACTCAAATTTCCGTTCCGACAAAAGAGGCAGTTCTACTTTTATTTCTCTTAGTAGAACTGCCTCTCTCTTTCGCCTGCTCTTTCTTTTTTTGCTTTTTTGTGATGGACTTCTTTTTTACCCGTTCTTTTTGCTGTGTTTTTCTCCTTTTTTGTTTTCCCATCTCTTTTGCCTTCTTTAGCATCCGTCGTTGGGAACGATAATCCAAGGAACGAAAAACTCTTTTTGCCGGTTCACTAAGTTCGTCAATCACCTCTTTATCTAACTGTTCCACGTTATTTCACCACCTCATCTGTAAAAAAAGACACATGGTTCACATTTTACTGTTCCATGCGTCCTTCCTATTAATCTGTTTTACCAATTATGCTAACTGCATGATTTCCTCTTCCAGTGCCTTCACTTCTTCAAGTGGTAGTCCTGTTCCATCAGCAATCTCTTCGTGAGATAACTTTTCCATTTTCAAAAGGCGTTTTGCTGTCTTTCTCACGCTTTCCTTAGCCGCCTCGTTTCTCATATCTTCCAACATCTTACACATAATAGTCTTCTACACTCCATTTCGGTCTGCACGAATCATACCAAATGCATAATCTCCTCTTCCAGCGCCTTCACTTCTTCAAGTGGTAATCCTGTTCCATCAGCGATTTCCTCATGGGATAACTTGCCCATTTTCAAGAAACGCTTTGCTGTTTTTCTTGCGCTTTCTCTTTCCGCTTCATGTGCCGCTTCATTTCTCATATCTTCCATCAACTTACACATAGTAGCCACTCCTTTCTCGTCCTGCTTAAAATATCTTGCTTTTTTTCAAGTATTTCATAATTCATATCGTCCGGATCGGTACATGAAAAGTCGTGCATTAATTTTCCAACTTCATCATCTCCCCGATATTTCCCGTTCACATATAGAATATGCGAACCGTCCCCAAACAATACTTTCTCTTCACCAATCGTAATATATCTCTCTACCGGATATATCGGCTGTTTTCCTTTCATCACATCGTTTTCTGTAATAAAAATCACATAGGTGTCAGGAATATTTTCCGTATCTTCCCCTGGTTTTAGTATATGCGCATCCAATAAACTGCTGTTATGCCTCGCTCTTTTTACTCCTGCTCCCTTATCTGACCTCTGAATTTCACAATCGAACTCTTTACCTGTATTGTCAACTGCATGAACATCTAAAATAGCAGAACGCCCTTGCAAATTTTTCATGGAATCCTGCACCCGAATCGATTTGATTGTAATATCCTCTTGCCCCAAAACAATTCGAAGTATAAGTTCTACAGCCTCATAATTATCTTCCAGACAGGCAGTCATAAAATCATCATCCATATATCGAAACAATTTCAGTCGCTCTAAATCCTGCTGATGTGTCTGTTCTGTTGTACTCAAACCTTCACCTTCTTTCGCTATTCTAATTATACATCAGTCATTCACTTTTGAAAACCAGCTTTTTTAAAAATTTTAGTCCTACTGTCTCGTAGCACCTGCAATCTCATGAAAGTTCGTATTAAACAACTGGTACAATTCACTGTCTTTTTTCATGGTATTATCAAAGGGAACAATCTTATCCCCAAAACGGATAAGTCCCATTCCGGGGTCTGCACCATTGACACAGGCAAGCTGTTCCGCCGATATGTCAAACAAATCTTCCACAGCTTCTTTATCCATCCGGATATTTTCCAGAAGGGTGTCCTCCATGAGAGATACCATCGTTTTTGTGGAACGATTGCGTTGTGCATCAATAAGGTTCTGACTCATACCGGTACAGATACCGCCACGCTTACGCACCTCACGCCACATTTTCTCCAGTGCATGAAGACTGTACTCCTCTCCCCATAACTCGTGCATTTCATCCACATACACCCAAGTCGCAACACCATCCGACTGGTTATACTTGATTTTGGCAGTGATGCTCTCGATCATCACAAGCATTGCCATAGCTCTCATGCGCTTGCCAAGTTCTGAGAAGCCATACACGGTGAATCGGTTTTCTTCCGAAATAGACTGCTCTCTTGCAAAAATATCTAAGGTTCCATCTGCAAACACTTCCAACTGCTCTACCAATTCTATTGCAGAATCATTCCCCTCACTTCTTTCCGCAATCCCATCACGCATGGTACGAATCGTTGGAGACTCCAGTCGTGTCTTCCGTTTTCTCCGTCTGTCATTTTTCTTTTGGAAATATTCCGAATACATGTCCCGTACCGCCTTGTCAATGACTGCTATATGGCGGCTGGTAAGGGGTGTCGGTTTCAATGCCTGTTCGCAGATAGCGTAGGCAAATTCCGCTTTTTCTGCCACAAACCGGTCGATATCCGGCACCACATCCGGCACATGGAAGGGATTAACATAATAAACATTTTCTGCAGACTGGGACAGATTGATATACTGTCCTCCCCATGCTGCCGCAATGTCTTTATACTCTGACATAGGGTCAATGACGATAATGTCATCCGTTGAAAAGCACAGAACTTGTCCCATCTCCGATTTTTCATTATAAGATTTTCCCGAGCCGGGAACACCAAACACCATCCCATTTCCATTCTTCAATAATTTCCGGTTGCCAATGATAAGGTTTTTGGACACCTTATTAAATCCATAGCAGTATCCCTGGTTATCGTTAATCTCCTGCACATTAAACGGAATAAAAATGGAAAGTTCTTCGGATGTTATCGTCCGCATGGTATCCACAAATCTCGCTCCTGTGGGCAGAGAAGTATTCAATGCATCCAACTGTTTATGGGAATGTGGCACAATATCCATGTTGTGGGTCTGACCGATGATTTTAATCTTCTCGGTACGCTCCTCCAGTTCTTCCATGGAATCTGCCTTCACCACAATCGTAATTCCCACATACAAAAGACGCTCATCAAAGGAGGAAATCCGGTCTAACATCTCTTCCGTATCTCTTTGCTGCTTTCGCCGCTCATAATTGATATTGGTAGAATAATCTCCATTTTCGTTTTTCATTTCCTGTTCCCGGTTAATGCTTCTCTCATTAGCCATATACTTTTTCATGATCATCTGGTAAGCCACGTTATTATCCAAAGGCTCCACATCCGTGATATAAATAATCAGAAAATTCATATTGGTAAGTTCATTGAGAAACTGGTCGGTTAAACCATTGGGGTACTTTCTCACAAACATGACACACGCACAAGTTCTCACACCGACTGAAAGTATGGCTTTTGGCATCGTATTGATAGACACCATCTGACAATACTTCTTCCTCTAACCATCTCACTTCTTCTATCTTGTCCTGCTTTCTCTCCTGATCCACAGTTCTTTTCAGATATAGGGCCAGAATCGAAGCAATGACTGCTAAAAACAAAAAAGGAAGAAAAGTATTCTTCTTTTTAATACTTTTCTTCCCTTTGGGGTTGAACTGTAATTTAGTTGTTTCATCATACACTATTCCCTATAACACAATTTCTACAAAAGCATACTAAGATTCCCTTCTTGCTTTTGATTTTTCCATTGCCTCCGTTAATGTATCGCACGTTAATAACAAATCAAGATCAGCATATATCCTTGTAGAACGTACAACCTTGGGACCACATTTTACAATCTTATTTGGAATAATTGGTTCTCCTAACGAAAACACAAAAAACTCCTCATCCTCTACATAATCTGGCATATAAGAAAGAACATCATGCAAATTTCTTGTTATTACATACTTATCCACATGACATATTTCCTGAAGCCTTGCATCATAACGGAAACCAAAATAATTTGGTATATTTGCATCATTCTTGAACCACTTTCTAGGGCAAAAATAATGTCTTGTTTTCTTTACTACATCAACACATGTATATCCTTTACAAGTTTCCGAGTAACTTAATGATACTACATAAACATTATTTGAATTTACATTTCTCATAGTCATTATTCCTTCCAAATATATTAAAAATTCATCAATCACATACTTCTCCTTGTTCGATGAAATATTTCTCGGAATTTCTTCCAACTAATGTGACCAATCTCGATACCATTTTTCGTTTTATGTAATGGCAAATATCTATCTGCATAATCATCTGTACACTCAGAAATCGAAAATATCTTTTTAAATGTGTTTGTCGATTGGAAAAAACTTTGCTTTTTTGAATATATCTTCAATTGTGAAGTTTTTGGTAAATTCCAGCCTCTTTTCGCTTCCAAAATAATATGGAAATTACTATCATCGTAAATCTCTATATCTGTATAAGTATGTGTATCATGAACCATTTCAAATTTCTGATATTCAATTGTAATCTTGTTGCAATCAACTTTCATTCCACATAATTCTTTTATTAAGCTTTCTAATACACCCGGGCATGTTTTTAATACCCAAACAATTGCCTTCGTGATATCATTTTCCTGTGTACCTAAAAGTTGAAATACAGAATTAATTTCTTTTTCGTTATTAAAAATAAGGATTGACATATAAAACCTCGCTTTTCATTTCCCTTGCGTAGTATTAAACAACTCACCTATAAACTGAAATTTGTCAGTATCTGTCGCCATATATTCTGCGGGCTTCTGTTGTCCACTTGCGAATGAACTCAGTCTTTGCATCGGTATATGCGTCTCTGTCATGTTCATATTTCTTCCATAATTCCAGCTTCAAAGATTCATAATCCTTTGCTACCTGCGGATGCTCGTTCAGATAGTCGCGGAAATACAGTTCATCATTATCTCCGGTGTATCTGAGATGAATGTGATAAACCTTATCCGCAAAGCCTTCTTTGGTATACCCTTTATTGAGTGAAATCCGGTTTGTTTCAGCGGACATTCCGATAAAACCATTCCGCTCCATAACATGTGCCAGTTCTTCCATGTCGGCTTTTTCAGAAATCTCAACCATCACATCAACAATGTTCTTCGCCCATATGCCCTGTATCGCTGTACTTCCAATGTGACTAATCCTTTCAACAGGATAGTCTGGCAACAGGTCCATTATTGAGGCTTCAATCTCCTTGTAGTAGTTTTTCCACTTATCATCGTGCTGAACAAGAAAGATGGGAAATAATTCCCACAATTCGGCCAGCGTCATTTCCGACAGTTCCTTTCCCATCGTCAAATCCTCCACAAATTCAAATTCGTCTCTCAGTTAAACACACCGGCTTGCTGAAATTTTATTCTTTCATACTTGCAACTGAATTTTATAATACAAATAGTCGCCCGAAAAAGCGGCCTCATCGTTATTTTCTTTTGTATCATATAAAATAAAACCAACACTTTCATAATTCTTCGGTGCAATTAGATTACTATTTGTCCACACTCGTATTTCTTTCAGTCCTTCATATTCTTTTATGCGCCGAATAGCCTCGCTTAATTGGGCTTTCCCAAAGCCATTTCCCTTGTACTTTGCTCTTATACCATTATGCCCTATCTCAACATATTCAGGTCTATTTCTTGGGTCCCAACATATAAATCCTATTGGTTCACCTTTATAACAAGTTACAAAACCATATTTATCAGCAATATCAGGATTATCAAAGAAAAAGGCATCCGACTGCTTCCAGTTTTCATCCCAACAGATGGCACACCTTTCATCAAACGAGTATGCATCCTTTAAAATATCATACATAATACCTCTATTAAAATCGGTAAATTTTCTAAATTCTATATCCATAGCATCTCACCTCCAACTTCAAAGTTCACTTTCTCTCATCGGTTACTATATGCTCTATTCCGAAATGTTCTTTACTAAGATAATCTTTCATAAAACTTGGAAATGCTTTATACTTATCTAATTCCTTAATTGGTAGCCAATGCATTTCTTCTTGCACTCCGCAAGTTGTACTATTGCTATGAAGTTCTTGAGTCCCTCTTGGCTTCATTAAAAAGTAGAAACATATTTCATGGCAGTTTAACCCTTTCAACATGCCGTTATCTTCATCAAAGAAATTTTCATGAATAACAGCTAACCGTTCTATTTCATAATGTACTCCTGTTTCTTCATATACCTCTCGAAGTACTGCATTTTCCGCTGTTTCTCCCATGTACACGCCACCACCTATGGAATAATAATAATCTTCATTCTCATTTCCGGCAAATAACACACAATCATTTTCAACAATAATAGCTGCCGCACGATATCTGAACCAATTATTTTCCTTCGTAAATCCACAATCATACATAATTAACACCTCGCAATCTATAATCCACAGAAACACCGTAGAATTCAAAGTTTCTGTTCCCTATAAAATTTGTTTATCTGGATTTTCCAAATCGCCAAACAACGATTCGTAGGGAACAACTTTCATTGCTCCCCACATCAAAATTATACCAAACATTCCGCTACACTGCCACAATTTTCTTATTTCTTTACCAATCCTCTTTTCCGCCACACCATAAGCGCCGCAGCTGCCACTCCGAGAAAACCTGCTGCAAGAGGAAGTACCGGAAGTGTTCCTCCTGTCTGTGGTGTATCCGGCACATCTGGAATCGGTGCGTCCTTTACAGTAACCGTCTGCACCTTACTGGTATCTTTAATCGTTATCTTAACCGGTTCTGCCAGCTGATAACCGGATGGAGCAGAAGTCTCGGTAAAGGTATAAGTTTCACCTACCACCAGCTTACCGGTAATATCATAAGCCTCGTCCTTTGTCACAAATTTCATAACTTCTTTTTCTTTGGAATCCGTCACCACGAACTTGGCACCGCCAAGAGCCTGACCACTTTTCTTGTCCAGTTTCAAAAGTTGGATGTGTGTCTGCTCATCTACCATAACCGTTTTATCATCTTCCTGATCCACATACGTGCCATCTTCCTGCTTGATGCTCACCACAAAACTTACGCTCCCATCCTCTGCGGTCTTCTGCTTTATCTGATATACAATGGCATCCGCTGTTACATAGCCATCTGCCGGGCCGGTTTGATATATTTACACCCACCAATGATGCAATCGAAAAGGACCAGCAAAAACTGGTCCTAATTCTCCCCCATGCGCATTTATATTCTTATTTTTACTTTGACCGTTTTACTCCATTTACCATAAACTTTCCGTCTGCCCGAGTTTTTATAAGTTCTCACACGGAAATAATATGTTTTTTTCTTGAATTTGGTTATTATCCGAAAAGCCGAAGTTCTGGATGCAGATAACTTCTTTTTCCCTTTCGTAAATTTCTTGTTTTTTGCATACTGTATCTGATATCCGGACATTCCCTGCTGTTTGGACCATGATACTACAACTTTTTTACCTTTTAAATTTGAAACCTTTACACCCTTTACCTTTTTAGGGGTTGCTGCAGAAGTTCCCGTACCCTTGATTATAACTGCACCTGTACCGGTTCTCACTGTTTTTGTACTTGGTTTCCTTGTTGCTGTTGGTTTCTTGGTGACCGTCGGTTTCTTCGTTGCTGTCGGCTTGCTTGTCGCTTGCCCACCATTTCCCCACCACGATGGTTCCTGATATGGCGGGTCTTCTTTCGCCGGCAGTATCTCAAATGAGACTCTCTGAGTGCCCACAAAGAAATCCTTTCCCGTCACATCCACATAGGCAGTTCCCTGTGTATAATTATCTTCGTATCTATAGGTGTAATCCTGTCCATTTACTAACTTTTTCCCTTTAAAATATACTGTCACGTCCGGCTTATATGCATGCATTCTTGATGGATCATTGATTGCTGTATACGTATACTGTGAAAGTTTTATTTCAAACGCATCTGCAAATATACGGCCATTGAAATCATAATCATCCAGCCTATTCATATCCAGAGAGTAAAATGTCGGTGCATTATCATTCATCGTTGTATACCAGAACAAGTGATTATCCGATGTCACAATTGGTTTACAGTCTGACAAATATGCACGAATCTTGTGAATTTTTCCATCGAGACTTCCATCTGCATTGAGTTTTGCAACTCTTGTCACCCAGAGGTCTGTCTCCTGTTCTACATAATATTCCTGCCAGAACATATAAAACCCATCTTCTACTTTTACTAACTGTGGATTCAAAATGGTAATTCCATCTTCTTCTTTATAATCGGTAATCCAATTTAATTTAGGTGACTCATTAAATTTTTTATTCATGGTAATTACAAAGATGTTTCTGTGTGCTTTTTCCATCGACGTTTTTGTGACAGAGGAATCCTGAACAATAGAAGAACCGGCAGTAATAAGTGTATCGCCATCGTTCATAAGTTCAAAACCTCCCAGCGATACACCGGTTACATTATCGCCATAGCTTCCTATAATATCTAAGAGGGAACGGGTCTCTGTCTTCCCATACCATGTCCATACATCGTCCGGCTCCTTGTAAACAACCGATTTTGCCAGATTAACAGCACGAGGATTCGCATCTCCAAGATCTAAACGGTATACAGACTCTCCATCTGAAAGAATAAACTGGGCAAAAGAGTGGGAAACCCAGTCACCCGGAGCTTCATTCATGACACACTCCATACTGTCTTCATCCACCGCATAAGTAAGATTTACTTCATGATGAATCTCTTCCGGCTCCGCTGCAGCATCCCAGTAAATATACCTTGATGTGTGGATATAAAGGATTCCGTCATTTTCTGTCATACGCAAAGGACCTTTTGCGAAAGGCTCATATACATTTTTGCTTGTTATACTGCACTGTCCAAGTTTATTCCAGTCATCATCATATTTGACAACCCGGACAACTTCTTTTGTATTATCCGATTCATGGTTATTCTGTCCAAACACGATATACCGTGCATCTTTACCTTTAAAATATCCTCCAAATTTAGGCAGTTCATACTTAATCTTTTTGGTAGAAAGCAGCTTATAATCTGCACTATAAGTCTCAATGTAAACTTTTCCTTTTAACGCCTCAATTCGAAAAAAGCCGCCTTCTTCTATTTCTTCCACATAAGAAGAAGTGTTTGAGCCATAATTCGGAAGTATAAGACCTGCTGCCTCTGCGTTGGATGACGCTACTCCTTCTGTAGTCTTTATTCTGTAACTTTTGTCTATCGGAAGATTTTTTTCAATGTTACTTTCCGCTTGCTCTGTCTGAGCATAAACACTATTGTTTGGAAAGCATGTAATGATTAATACAATTACTAAAAATACACTTACAAACTGTTTAATTTTATTCATATATTTTCCTCCATTTTAGTTTCTGAGTGCTCTTCAACTTTTAATTCTTTCAGTCGGTCAACAACATCTTCTGTATCATAATCAAGATCTGACAATGTATAACTTATGTATAATTATTATGATTTTTTCTCCACACTGACGGTGAAACTCCCTCTTGTTTTTTAAACACTTTTGAGAAAGTGAAGGGGTCATTATACCCAACAGAGTATGAGACATATTTTACCGACAAATCGGTATCTTTTAACAACTGTTTTGCCCGTTTTATCCGAAATTGTATCAGGTATTCCTGCAACGTATTACCGGTCGCATATTTAAAAATTTTACTTAAGTATGCCCGATCCACACCGCAATGATCCGCTATCTGCTGCACCATGATCGATTCACAATACTTCGTATTTATATATTGAATTGCCTCTCTCATATAATTCATTGTCCGCAGATTCGTTCCTGCTTTCTTCTCAACATGCCGCGTCCACCGATTCATTTTATCAAACAATATATACATATACCCTATACATGCATATTCATTTTCTTTATACATAATTAAATTTATAACAGCATCCTTTAATTGGCTGTTCTCTTCTATCGGTACATAAACTGGTTCTTTTCTTGTCATCCCAATACTTCTCACAATTTCTGTTGACTTAAATCCATGAAAATGAATCCATGCATACTGCCATGGTTTTTTTTCATCCGCCTGATACTGAACAAGCACATCCGGCGGTAGCAAAAAAAAGCTGTTACTTTTTACCTTAAACTCTTTATCATCAATTCGGAGCACCCCTTCTCCTTCAAATACATAATGCAATATATACCGGTCGCGTATGATCGGTCCAAATGAATATGAAGGAGCACATCTCTGAATTCCTATTTCATAAAGACGTAAGTCTTCATATTGGCTGTAATTCAACCACCAAACACCATCTTCTGGCATCTCCATAAGTATCATCTCCTCTTCCTAAAATAACAATACCATTTCAAAAGTATCATTGTCAACTCTTGAAATGGTATATTGTTTATTAAAGATTATTTTATTTTTACCTTTTTCTTAGCACTCCATGCTCCATACAATGTTTTCTGTTTGTTTTTGCGTATAGCACGAACGCGTACATAGTACATTTTTTTCGATTTCAGTTTTTTAATTGTCTTTGAATTAGAAGAAACTGTAACCTTCTTAGCCTTCTTAAATGTTTTATTTGTGCTATATGATATCTGATACCCCTTTACATTTTTAATCTTCGCAAATTTTACAAACATCTTCCTTTTAGAAGTGCTCTTCACTGACAGACCTTTTACTTTGCCAGGTTTTGTTACTTTCTGAGTTACTTTCTGAGTTGATTTCTGAACTGGTACCTGTGTTGGAACTGCTGTCAATGCAGGAGTTTGAGTTACAACAGGCGCTGTCGTAGGCACAGGTGTTGCAGTAGGTTCCGGAGTAGATGTAGTTCCTGGATAATCCGCATATAATTCCGGATAATCTGTAGCTATCTTAGGAACTGCAGCATCTGCTGTTTTTGTCTTTGATATAGCAATACGATCAAGTCCCGGACCAAGAGCTGTCGGATTATATACATAAATTGTATTCTTTCCTTTGTCTAAATAAACCTGGGTGGACACACACCCTACTGCAGAACTATTACCGGAAATCCCCACAATATCAGTTACTTGTACTGATTCATATTGGTTTGTACGAATACTAAGTTTCTTTTTGCTTCCACTTACCACGTAGAGCTTCAGGTCATACATACCAGCTTCCGGAGCTTCGATATTTTCAAATTTAACACGGTTTTGCACTCCACGTATTTTTCCGATATAAGCTTTATTGGAAACATACTGAGCAGTTGTCGGTGTTTTGTTGCCAAGACCAAGATTTGCATTCTCTGCCTCAAAATAGTTGTAATTATCATAAGATGTTAATCTCAAATCATCTTTCTTGCTGAAAATGACAGTTGCACCACCGTTTTCTTTAAGTGGCAGTGTGAGTTTATCCTTGGAAGTTACTTCTTTTTTCTCCATCTGAATGTTGGAACTATCAGAATTATCCGTATAAACATACGCATAATATTTTGCACCTGCATCCAAGAAAGAAAGGTCTGCTTCATAATTATCTTCTTTAGCTGTCATAGCACCGAGGTACCAACGCTCACCACTCCTTCTTGCACGAATTGCTGCTTTGCGTGGTTCAGACCCCTCCAACAAAACAGACTCATCCCAGGATGATGGAATATCTGTAAGGAATGACAAACCACCATACCCCGGATATACGTGGCAGGAATGTGCCAGCGTCTGCATTGCCGATTCATAGACAACTGTCATTCCAAGCATGAAACCATTCGTCGCTTTACAATTTTTCACACTCATTCCAACCGGTGTAAATTCCATGGAACCGATTACATTACGCGTATAAGGCAAAGTAAGAAGAGTCTCTATAGGCGAACCACTTCCCCACTTGAAGTACTCACTTCCTTGTACAGCCTCACTCGATAAAATGTTCGGGAATGTTCTGTTCTCGCCATTTGGATCTGTGCAACCATGATAATTTACAACTAATTTATGTTTCGCCGCAATGGATGCAATATCATACATATCTTTCATCGCCCACTGACTGTCGCTCTCAAGATAATCAACTTTAACACCTTTAACGCCAAGACTTTCGCACCATGCAAATTCTTTTTCAATAGTTTCGGGATTATCAAGGTCTACCCGATGTGCACCGTCTCGTTTCTTTACTCCATACCAGACAAGTATTCCTACGTTTCTTTCATTGGCATACTTGCATAATTTCTTTAACTTTTCTTCATAATCCAATTTTCCGGAACTGTCCTTCCAGTTTTCCCACCCAAAATCAACAAGACAATACTTCTGTCCTGTTTCTTCCGCATAGTCAATATAATCATACAAAGACTGATATTCAATCGGATCTCCTGTTGACCACCAGGACCAAGATGCTGTACCTGGTTCTACCCAGCTAAAGTCTCCCTCTGCTGCCGGATTGAGGTCAGAAACCAACGAACTGTTCGTCAAATCGTTTAATGTATCCGTCATAATGCATACACGCCATGGTGTATGAAATTCATTCTCCATTGTAACACTCTCAATTGGCAGGTATTCCGCCTTAAAAGTCTTACCAACATACTCTGGGTCCTGCTCCTGCTTTAAATATTTACTAAACTGAACTTTATAGGCAGCACTTCCCTGATTTGTATGAAAAATAGTTGCACAATAAGGTTTTTCCTCGTTATACACATTTGCCTCAGTTAAAAGCATATAGCAGGAACCATTCCCATTCGCCACTTGAGAGAGAATTGCAGGTGGAACATCTCCATTTGCATTCTTTACCTGGGTCATTGTCCTTGTCGAATAAGAGCCCGGCTCGTAAGTTGAACTGTACCAGTCGGCATTCCATACTCTTCCATCCATAGGAAATTCAAAGGAACTTACTTCACTGGTAATCACTGTTTTCTCATTTTGTGTTGTCGTGTCTCCATCCACAACATAACGGAATCCAATACCATCTTCAAAAATACGGAAAATCACCTGCATTTTTGCATTTTCTTTTGTTACCACAAATGACATTTCCTGATATTCTTTATTTACATGTTTTTTACTTCCCTGGTACCAATCATACTCTTCTTTTCCCTTTTTAAGTTCATATGACTCCTCATCCACCTGCAGACCAGTAGATAAATCAACACTTTTCGCCACAATGCCAAGTGGTACGCATTTCAACGTAACATGTCCATTCCGGTATGCAGAATAAAAAATTTTTCCCTCCTCATTCTTCCATATGCGAACTTCTATTTTATTATCTACCGATGCTGCATGCAATTCTGTGATTTCTGTCAGACCATCTGAACCATCCTCATCAACTGCAGTTGCTGTAACATTCTTTTTCACCATTTCAGCATTAGAAACTTTGTTTCCATAACACATAGGAACAATCAACGATGCCGTCAGCAATGTCGCCACAACTCTCTTTATCTGTCTCCTCATAACCATACCTCCATTTTTTCTATTTGATTAATGCTATATATAATGCTATCATAAATACAAAAATAGAGAATGTCTTTTTATAAGTAATACATGTGAAAATATGTTACACAACTTGAATACACAGTGTCCTTAATGTTACCTTCTACTGATTTGCTATCTTTTCCGCCAGTTCCTCCAAATACTCCCAGCGTTCCATTTTCTCCATCAACTGTTCCTCTGCTTCATCTTTTTTCTCAGATAACTCACGAAGTTTGACATAGTCTGTCCCATTCTCCGCCATTTCTTGATCAAGTGTTTCAATGGTCGTCTCTAATGCAGAAATATCCTCTTCGATTGTTTCATATTCACGCTGTTCCTGATAAGAAAATTTAAGTTTCTTTTCACGGTTTTTATACGCCATCCGCGCCTCTTTGTTACCGGTATGGCTCTTCGTTTTTCCGTCGAAAGAATTTTCCGTACTCGCCGGACGCTTTTTCACATAATCTGTGTAACCGCCTTCGTACTGGCGAATTGCACCATTCTCTTCAAAAGCAAAAATGCGGGTTACAATACGGTCCAAAAAATACCGGTCATGTGAAACTGTGATAACAATTCCGTCAAAGTCATCCAAATAATCCTCTAAAATTGTCATCGTTTCGATATCCAAATCATTTGTCGGCTCGTCAAGAATAAGTACGTTTGGCGCCTCCATCAGCACGCGGAGAAGATTTAACCTTCTTTTTTCACCACCGGATAATTTACCAATGGCACTATACTGTTGCGAAGGCGGAAACAAAAATCGCTCCAGCATGGCAGATGCCGAGACCAGCCCATCACTGGTGCGCACAAATTCTGCCGTGTTTTTAATATAATCAATCACCTTTTCATCCGCATCCATATAAGCAATTCCCGCGGATTCTTCCTTTTCGATTTCCTGTGTATAATAACCAATCCGAATCGTCTGTCCAACTTTAATACTGCCGGCATCCGGCTCAATCCGGCCGGCAATCATTTTCATTAATGTCGTCTTGCCGCAGCCGTTTTTCCCAACAAAACCAATCCGGTCATGTTTGAGAAATATATAAGAAAAATCACGTATGAGTGTATTCTCACCATAAGCTTTTGATACATTTTCAATTTCGATTGTCGTTTTTCCCATACGGGATGAAATACTGCTTAACTGGAGTTTTTCATCAACTTCCGGTGCCTTTTGATTTTTCAGTGCTTCGTATCGCTGGATGTGTGCCTTCTGTTTCGTCGAACGAGCTCTGGCACCACGCGAAATCCACTCAATCTCCTTGCGCAAAATACTCTGACGTTTTCTCTCACTGGCACGCACACTTTCTTCCCGCTCTGCCTTTCGCTGCAGAAACCCCGAATATTTTTCGTCGTAACTGTATATTTTCCCTTTGTCAAGCTCTATGATTTTATTTGTCACGGAATCCAGAAAATACCTGTCATGCGTCACCATAACCAAGGCCCCACGGAACGCTTGCAGCTTATTTTCCAGCCAATCCGCCATCTCACTGTCCAAATGGTTTGTCGGCTCATCCAATATGAGCACATCACATGGAGTAATCAACACGGAAACAAGTGCAAGACGCTTTCTCTGTCCACCGGAAAGCTCTCTTGTCTTCTGTTCAAAGTCTGTAATACCAAGCCTTGTAAGCATTGCCTTAGCCGCTATCAATTCATTTTCATTGGCATGGTGATGCACCATGTTCTGAACACTCTGTAAAACCGTGTCCTCTTCCGAAAATTCCGGATTCTGAGGCAGATAATGAATCATCAGATTCGATGCCTGTATAACCTGTCCTTCATCCGGAGTCTCCAGCCCTGCCATAATTTTCAGCAAAGTCGACTTGCCGGTTCCATTGATTCCGATTACACCTACCTTATCCCCTTCATGAAGATAAAAATCGGCGTCATCAAAAAGTTTTCTTTCCGTATATGAATGTGTCAAATGTTCCAGTGATAAAATATTCAAATCAATCGTCCTTCTTCTTTGTTATGCAATTTCCCGCCCTTTTTAACCACATAAAAACTATTTTATATTTTATCATTTTTCGCCACATGTATCAACTCATTTTTTCGGATTGTTACAGCAAAATGCACAGCCTGTCTGCTGCCCGATACAGTTTGCACAATCCCTGCAGTCTGACAAAATATCTTTTCTGCTAATCAGGTACACACCTGCCACACTCATTTGTGGTTTCATTTTTCCACCATCCCATGAAACTCCAATTTTTTCAGCATCCATTAATTGCAGCATTTTCTCTGATGCAGGTAACTCCATTCCATAAAAACCTGCGCCAAAAGCAGGGCTGCAAAACCGTTTTTCATACACGCTGTGCTTCCGCTGCAAATACTCCCGCAGCCACTCTCTTACCACATCCAAACAAGCGATTTGAAAAATCTCCCAGTAATACTGTGTTAAAAGTGCCTTACTTTCTTCTACTTCATATTCCGGTGCATGAAATGCATACAAATAACCGGTTTCAACCTGTCTCCTGTCAATGCGTGACAGCACCTGGCACTGCATCTTATCATTTCCAAAAGAAAACCGGCCATCTTCTACACATTGCCCGGAAAACGGCTGCAAAAGAATAGAAACACGATACAAATATTTATTTCTTTCCAAAATTTCTCCAATACTGCTAATTGCCATTCCTTTGTGCTGTCTGTGTGTTCTCTTATCCATCTGCTCCCACGAAGCAATCTGTGCCATGCGCTCCCAGATATCTTCCCGGAGGTTTCCAATATTAAGAGAAATCATTTCATCCTGTCTCTGTAATTGCTGCATTACCTTGTCATAAGCTTCCGGACGATGTATCACCTCACACTGACTGCAGTCTTTCATTTTCTGTCCCTTCGCATTCAAAAAATAAAGCGGATTTCCAATGCACTTTTTTTCACGATACAACGGGCAATAACAGAACAAACAATTAAACTCTTCCTCGTTTTCCGCCTTGTGACAGGGAAAATATTCACACTCCTTATTTTGAAAAAAACGATAACTGTTTATCATGCACGCGCCTCCTCTCCTCTGCCCTCCATTTTACCATAACTTTTGCGAAATTACCAAAACGAATCCGGTATGATGCTTGACTAGAACCTAAAAGATACGATATAGTATAAAAGTAATGCTATTTTAACAAAAAGAGGAAGGATAAAACGAATGTGGAAAACAATCAATGATATTCTAGTTAATATTGACAATTTTGTCTGGGGTATTCCCCTTATGGTACTAATTCTTGCCGGCGGTATTTTATTAACTGTGCGTCTTGGCATAATGCAGTTTCGAAAACTGCCGCTTGCCCTAAAATGGATGGTAAAAAACGAAGAAGGCGGCGAGGGAGAAATTTCAAGTTTTTCTGCCCTTTGTACAGCCCTAAGCGCGACGATTGGAACCGGTAATATCGTCGGCGTTGCAACTGCTGTTGGTGCAGGTGGACCGGGTGCTCTTTTTTGGATGATTGTCGCTGCCTTTTTCGGCATGGCAACCAAATTTGCCGAAGGTCTCCTCGCTGTAAAATACCGTGTTGTCGCAAAAGACGGTCACAGCCTTGGCGGTCCGTTTTATTACATAGAACAAGGTATGGGAAAAAAATGGAAATGGCTTGCCAAAATATTTGCTTTCTTTGGCGTATGTGTCGGGCTTTTCGGAATTGGAACTTTCAGTCAGGTAAATGGTATTTCCAGTGCTGTTCACGGCTTTTTTGATTCAGCCAATGCGCACTGTGTAAATCTGCCATTCTTAGGCGAGTATTCCTGGTCCGTTGTGATTTCATCATTGGTTTTGGCGTTCTGCGTCGCTTCCGTTTTGATTGGTGGAATCAAGCGAATTGCTAGTGTTAGCCAGGTTATCGTGCCATTTATGGCAATTATTTATTTCCTGTTTGCAGGCATTTTAATTGTAACCAATATCACTGCTGTGCCAAGTGCCATTGCTGTAATTGTAGAAGCGGCTTTCTCGCCAAAAGCAATTACCGGTGGTGCCGTTGGAAGTATGTTTGTTGCTATGCAAAAAGGTGTTGCACGTGGTATCTTCTCAAATGAAGCCGGTCTTGGTAGTGCACCAATTGCCGCAGCTGCCGCACAGACAAAAGAACCTGTCCGTCAGGGGCTTGTAAGCATGACAGGAACCTTTATTGATACCATTGTTATTTGTACACTTACCGGCTTATCCATTGTATTAACCGGTGCATGGCAGGTAAAAGGACTTGAGGGTGTCGGCGTTACGACCTATGCTTTTCAGAAAGGACTTCCGTTCCCTCCTGAAGTTTCCGCATTTGTCTTAATGCTCTGCCTTGTATTCTTTGCCTTTACAACAATTCTTGGCTGGGATTATTACAGCGAGCGCTGTTTGGAATATTTGAGTGGCGGCAATATGAAACATGTAAAAATATTCCGCTGGATTTACATTCTTGCCGTATTTATCGGTCCATATATGACCGTCAGTGCCGTGTGGACAATTGCCGATATCTTTAACGGTTTGATGGCAATTCCAAATATGATTGCTATTTTTGCCCTAAGTGGTGTCGTGGCAAAAGAAACAAGGGATTTCTTCAAACGTCATAAAGAAGGAAAAATTAAATAACGAAAACAAAAAACTGCCATCCATATGGACGACAGTTTTTTTATTACTCCATTTTACAGAAGACTTTCATACAATTTTGTAATATCTTCTACACTTGTTTCTTTCGGATTTCCCGGACGGCACGCATCATCATAAGCCGATTGTGCGAGGAACGGAATGTCTTCTTTCTTCACGATTTCTTTCAAATCTGCCGGAATTCCAACATCCTGTGAAAGTTTTCTTACAGCATCAACTGCTGCCTTGCGGTATTCTTCCTGTGACATATTTTCCGTGCCCTCAACGCCCATTGCTTTTGCAATATCACGATATTTTTCACCGGTTGCTTCTGCATTGTATTCCATAACAGTAGGCAGAATAATTGCATTTGCAATTCCGTGTGGTGTATCATATAAAGCACCAAGAGGATGTGCCATTGAGTGAACAATACCAAGTCCAACATTAGAAAAGCCCATGCCGGCAACATACTGTCCAAGTGCCATACCTTCTCTGCCCTCCGGTGTATTTTCCACTGCGCCACGCAGAGAACGTGAAATAATTTCGATTGCTTTCAAATGGAACATATCGGACAATTCCCATGCTCCTGCTGTAATATATCCTTCAATCGCATGTGTCAATGCATCCATTCCTGTTGCAGCTGTCAAGCCCTTTGGCATAGACGACATCATATCCGGATCAATAAATGCAACAACCGGAATATCATGCGGGTCTACACAAACCATTTTACGATTTTTCGCCGCATCGGTAATTACATAGTTAATCGTAACCTCGGCAGCCGTTCCCGCTGTCGTAGGTACTGCGAAAATCGGTACACTCTTATTCTTTGTATCTACCGCACCTTCAAGACTTATCACATCTTCATGCTCCGGGTTATTAATAATTATACCAATTGCTTTTGCTGTATCCATCGAAGAACCACCGCCTATCGCAATCAAATAATCCGTTTTTGCATCCTTAAATGCCTGCACACCAGTCTGTACATTCTCAATGGTTGGATTTGGTTTAATATTTGAATATAACTCATACGCCATACCATTTTTATCCAGCACATCAAGCACCTTCTGTGTTACACCGAATTTTACCAAATCCGGATCTGAACATACAAACGCTTTCTTGAAGCCGCGGCTTCTCGTCTCCGTCGCAATTTCCGCAATTGCTCCTGCACCATGATACGATGTCTCATTCAATACAAATCTGTTTGCCATAGATTAAGTCCCCCTTTATTCTTTTGTTGAATTTGCACAAAAATATGCGAATTCATTTCGTTTTATAGTGTATATTATACTAAATTCTACAAGAATTACAAGGGGAGATTCGAATTTAATCTAAATATTGGCGGAATTTTTTTATTTTTTCTTCTCCTTCCCAGTTTGTTAATCTCTGTAAAATGTCCTGCTGTTTTTCTTCCATATATTTTTTTGTATAAGCACACATATTCCCTAGCTGGCGTTTTGGAAATTTGACCTCTTCACCCTCATCGCCAAGCACCACCTGATAGTAATCATAATGCTTCTGCATACCTTCTTTTAATTCATTCCAATGAAGAGCTGCCCGCTCATAATTTTCTCCACGCAAATCAGCGTGAATCATATGCATATAAATGTCACGGAAAAATCCACGGCAATACGGCAAAAGTTCCTTTTTCCTGCTAAATGCTTCCATAGTATCAATACTCCACCTGCCATACGCAACTGCCTCATCCGCAGGCACTTCCCACGCAAGTGATTCCATAGCATAAAGATTTTCTTTATTTATTGCTCTTACAAAATTTTGAAGATTTTCGCAGACAACTTTCTTCATCTCATCCACACCACCCTCAAAATCAGCAATTTGCGCCATAATACTTTCCTGCATACGATTGGATTTTACACTCGGAAGTGCTCTGACGTGGTCTTTGGCACTGACATAATCCCTGTCATGAATATACACCCACGCGACCGCATAATGTGCACGTTCCACCCATTCTGTTTTCTGACAAAACCGAATCACCTGCGTTGCACACTGAATCGCCTTCTTGCGGTATTTGTCCCAAATGAATTCCTGCCCCTTAAAAGATCCTTTTTCATCTACATAACGGCTTAAATTGGCCACGCGCTCAACCATGCAAGTTGCCAGAACAAAATCCGAAGGATTTACCTCAAGACGCCCAACGATATATTCGCATTCTTTTTTCGCTGCATCCGCAGATGTTTTTTCATTGCTTTCAATCTTCTCATACTCCCGTTTAATCTCCATATACATGGCATCTTCCTGCTTTATTTGGTCCATCCCAAATAAAGTATCCGTAGAAATTTGCAGTGCTTGTACTAACGGCACAATAAGCGATGTATCCGGCAATCCTGCCTCTGATTCCCATCGACTTACCGCCTGGGCAGTCACACCAATCTGCATTGCCAGTTCCTCCTGTGTCAATCCCATTCGTTTTCTGGCAATTCGTATATTGTTTCCCAACATCATATTCAATTCCTCCTAATTTTTTCATTATTCGGTACCGTGATTTCACTATATCATTACGAAAAGAAGAAAACAATCAATGCATCCTTGAATTTATTTAAAGTCAGATTAAAAAGCCCCAAAACACTTTAGATTTCATAATCCCTCAACTTTTTCCTGCATTCCCGATATGCCGGACAATATTTCTCTACTTCCCGCCAAAATTCTGCCGAATGATTCATGTGATGTCTGTGCGAAAGTTCATGAATAATTACATAATCCATAAGTTCACGCGGCATATAATACAGCTGATAATTGAAATTCACATTGCCCTTTGAGCTGCAGCTCCCCCATCTTGTTTTCTGATTGCGGATAGTAACTCTGCCAACAGTAACATCCATAACTTTGCAAAAATGGTTTACCCTCTCTGTAAATTCTCCCAAGATACTTTCCCACTCTACATCCGAAATTTCATCAACGGCAGGTGCTCCCGTAAGCTTTTTGTTCAAATTTCTCTGCCGCATCTGTTTTACTTTTTCTTCAATCCAATAGGCATGCTCTCCAATCCATTCATCCAATTCTTTTTCGGAAAGCCACTGAGGCGCCCGCAGAATCACACTTTCATCTGCGCGCACCTCAAGTCCGATTGTTTTTCGATTGGAACGAATCACCTGTACTTTCATCCTATAAAAATCCTCAGTTTTTTATTTTCTCATCTTGCCACGTTAGTTAAATCAATCCGGTGCTAAAATATCTCTCCGCACGGTCTGCAAGAACCGTTGCAATCACTTTGTCTTTTCCGTATTTTTCTGCCATCTGCATTGCCGCAAACACATTTGCCCCGGATGAAGTTCCTACCAAAAGCCCCTGCTCTTTTGCAAGTTTTCTCGCTGTATTTATCGCATCCTCATCTGACACCTCAACAACATCAGTAATCAAACCGGTGTCTAATACATCCGGAATAAACCCATCTCCAATTCCTTGTATCTGGTGTATTCCCGGTCCATCTCCGTGAAGTGCCGAAACTCCTTTTGGCTCTACCGCCACAATTTTCGTATCTGGATTTTGCTCAAGCAAATACTTGGCAATCCCCTGTAAGGTGCCTCCGCTTCCCACACCGGAAACATAAATATCAATTTTCTTTCCCAGCTGCTCACTAAGTTCGACTGCCGTTTTCCGATAATGTGCTTCCGGATTTGCCGGATTCACAAACTGCTGTGGCATATAATATTTCTCAGGATTTGTACTTGCTATCTCATTTGCCTTATCCACTGCACCGCCAATACTAAGTTTCGGCTCTGTGAGGACAAGCTTGGCACCAAATGCCTGAATTACCTTTTTTCGCTCCTCACTCATATTTTCCGGCATCACAATAATAACCTCGTACCCTTTTCTCACTCCAACAAGAGCCAGACCAATTCCTGTGTTTCCACTCGTAGGTTCAATAATTGTCATCCCCGGTTTTAATTTTCCTTCCGCCTCTGCCGTCTCAATCATATTTTTTGCGATGCGGTCTTTAATACTTCCGCCGGGATTCAAAAACTCTGCCTTTGCAAATATATTGTAACCTGTGCTCTCCTGCAGGCACATAAGCGGTGTGTTTCCAATTAAATCAAGTACGTTATTATAATACATAAAATGACTTTGCCTCCTTAAATGAGCGACTTCTAAAAATCATATCATTTCTCCTTTATTCGCCACTATTGTATTTTTTCAGCAAGACCTTGGACAAATCATTTAAATGAATCATATAGATATATCCTTTTCCTGCCATTTCTTTGTACGCAGGAATATATTCTTCCTTAACTCCGCGAACCAAAATCACATCATGAAACACCTGAAAATTGTCCACATAGGAACTAATGCCGGTTCCAAAATCGGCCAAAACCGTTGTCTCATTTGTCGTTTTGTCCACACACACTACGCGATTTGCTGCAATATAATATTGCTTGTTTCCTACGGTACTTCTTAAGTTGTAAGACGGACTGCAAAAAGATGACTCCGTTTTTTTATAAGCACCCAGTTTTTTGCCCTTTTTCGTCATATAGCGAAGCGATAATTTTCCTTTTTTGTTATAATAACTATACACAAAATTTTTGCCATCGGTTCCCAGCTCATAAAGCCCGGAAACCGGCATTTTACAGACCTTCTTTATTTTTTTGCCGGAAAGGTTCATAACATAAATTCCCATATCTTTATCACTGTCGTATTCTTTGTTATAAGCAGTCTTAATAAAATATATTTTTTTACCAATCAAAACCGGATTTCTTCCCTTGGTAAGTAATTTTTTCGTTTTTTTCTTGCTGTCAATCCGGCATATATAACTATCCGATGCTCCTGTTCCACATACTAAATCATATGCTACATAAATGGTATTGCCCTTCACATTCAAATTTTCAAAGGCATTCGTATCTCTCCCTTTGTTTTTGTAGGAAACAATTTTTGTAACCTTATTTGTTTTCTTATTTATCTTCATCAAATTCATGCGCAGACCGCCCATGGTATAACAATAATAAATATCATTTCCTTTTTGGAAAGCTGGTCCCGGAATGCGGAGCGTTTTCCCAGCAGCTTCTGCTTTCACCGGCAGGCAGAAAAATGCAGCCAACATAATCAGGGCTACTAATAATCTTTTCATACTTTTTTCTCCAATCCATATAAAATTAGTCCCTCCTCGAACAAGGAACCTGCTTCTATTTTACCACGATAAATAATAAATGCAATTCAAAATCGTGAATCCACACGACATCATACCAACAAAGAATAATACTCCCACGGCCAGATTACACTGTCAAAACAATTCTCCATGTATTCCCAAATATCATCATCTGCATAACCCATCATACGAAATACAACACATACGCTTTTCTGTATTTTTTCATCCGTTAATTCTTCTTTTCTTTGCTGCAAAAATAATGCCTGCGACAACACAGCATATTCCATTGCCATCCATTCCAGCTTAACGACCATATCCAATACTTGCTCTGTCCCGGTTGTTACAAGCGCAGAGGATATTTCTTCTGCAAAAAGGATCCGAAGATGCTTCTGCCATGTTTCCATCTCCTGCCGGAACACACTCCACCGTTCTGTTTTCCCACAGTCAAGCCCCTCCGCCTCCTTTGCAAGGGGTTTAAGAAATTTACCGTAAATATTTTGTCTGCGGTATATGGCCGAAATGTCCAGAAAAAGCAGATTATACTCTTCCAACCGCTCCTCTGTCATATCCAGATTTGCCCCAATGGCCTTTTGAATTTTTTCAATGTCTGTCTCTCTTTGATAGCGTGAAAACTCTTCTTCCAGCACACCTTTCTGCTCCAGTTCATCCAGATCCAGTGCGATCAGAAAACAGATTTCCAACGCTGTATTTAACGCCAGTTCCGGCGTATTCACGATCTCCAGAAACCAGTCTCTGATTTCAAAAAGCACCAGATTTATCTCACAGATTTCATCCGCAATCCCTTGGCTGTTTTCTTCTCTCTCCTGCAGCCGGAACTGATCTTGTCCCCACATCAGATCCACCACCGCCGGACAACCGGGCGTCAATCCCCGCTCTATTCGTCCTGTG
>OLSF01000477.1_pt1 | contig 41076 bp, 38 predicted proteins | sample 1672301 | NCBI WGS metagenome assembly OLSF01 (sample SAMEA3136669, study PRJEB25190) | human gut metagenome | biome: human gut; feature: human-associated habitat; material: faeces | place: Austria | collected 2013
TGGTGGCGCAATTTTCAACTGGAATATTGGCGCACTTTTCAATTAGTATCTACAATACTTATGAATACACGATTTGAAAAATCAGTCCGTTCGTCAGACGAATGGTACACTCCAAAGGAGATACTGGACGCATTGGGCAAATTCGACCTTGACCCTTGTGCTCCTATTCGTCCGTTGTGGCCGACTGCCGAGGTCATGTATGACCAAAACATAGACGGGTTGTCCCAGATATGGGAAGGGCGTGTGTGGCTCAATCCTCCCTATTCGCGTCCTCTTATCGAGCTATTTGTCCGGAAACTGGCAGAACATGGCAACGGCATTGCATTATTATTCAACCGTTGTGATTCCAAAATGTTTCAGGACGTCATCTTCCCAAAAGCGACGGGAATGAAATTCCTACGCCACCGCATTCGATTCTACCGACCAGACGGAGCACGAGGTGACTCTCCCGGTTGCGGTAGCATCCTATTAGCCTTCGGAGAAGACAACGCAGAGATACTGAGAAATTGTGCCATTGAAGGCAAATATGTACAACTTAATTAAAAGATGTATAATGAAGATATTGGAGAAAATCAATTTTCGCCAGCCGAAATATATGCTTCCCGCCATCCTTTATTTCCCCTTGCTCGGCACGTCTTATTTCATCTTCGACCTGTTTCAGACAGAAACGATAGAAATACAAGACAAGGCGTTGCAGACGACGGAGTTCCTGAACCCCGAATTGCCGGGGGCACAGATCAAGGACGATGGCATAGGCAGCAAATACGAGAATATGGCGAAATCATGGGGTAAGATACAGGACTACTCCGCAGTAGATAACATAGACCGGGAAGAACCCGATAAAAACAAGGAAGAGTATGAGTCGAAATACACGCAGGACGACATCGCCCTGCTCACGGAAGAACAACAGGAAAAAGCTGCGGCAGCGGAAATTGCCTCTGCCAAGACACGAGAACAGGAAGCACTTGCCGAACTGGAAAAAGCACTCGCAGAGGCGAGACTGAGAGGGCAAAACGCGACTGTCCCCCCGGCAGAAACGGACACGGTCAACATTGCTCCACCACAAGGAGCAGCAGCCTCCGGAACCATCAACGAAGAGAGCCGGGCTGTGAAAACGCCATCTGCGGACGAACCGCCCAGCGAGGTGGTACGCAAGGTGAAGACAACCTCGGACTACTTTAACACACTGTCGAAGAATGTCCGTGAACCGAAACTCATCCAAGCCATCATTGACGAGAACATCAAAGCGGTGGACGGCTCGCGCGTGAGGTTGCGCCTGCTTGACGATGTGGAGATTGGCGAGTGTGTGGTAGCAAGGGGAACGTACCTGTACGCCACGGTAAGCGGATTCTCATCCGGACGCGTGAAAGGTAATATCAGCAGCATCCTCGTGAATGACGAACTGGTGAAAGTGAGTCTGTCACTCTATGATACAGATGGTATGGAAGGGCTGTATGTACCCAACAGCCAATTCCGGGAAACGAGCAAGGATGTAGCAAGCGGTGCAATGTCGGGCAATATGAACATGAGTATGGGAAGTACAGGAAACAGCCTTGCACAATGGGGAATGCAGGCGGTGAACAATGCCTACCAGAAAACAAGCAATGCCATTAGCAAAGCTATCAAGAAAAACAAAGTCAAGTTGAAATACGGAACTTTCGTGTATTTAGTGAACGGACAGGAAAAAAGGAATTAAAACGATGATGACATGGAAACAGATTTATCAGAATATCACAAAGGTACGGATGGGCTTTATTATGCGGACTATATAGCCCCCAATAAAGCCGAAACATTTATCGGAAAACTTGTGAGTACCGAGTGGTGGCATCACAGAGGGCAGTTTGCCCTAATATGCAACTTCCGAACAGAAGACAGACGGAGGATTGCCTTATTCGCTTTTCAAAAACATACCGGTTTTTACGGACCAAGATACGGGAATGTTAATTTCAAAACTGTGGAGAAGGGCACTCTTTGGCAATGTGAAATCCAAATGACCCGGACGGGACGTTGTACTTGGGCGCGTGCAAGGCAGATAAAGAAATGAAGCGAAATAGGGAAAAGAAATCAATATAAATATTTTTAATCATGTGCCTATGAAATCTTCAAACTACTTAAAAAAATTATACGGGAATCCGACAGATGAAAAATATACACCGGGATATGGTGTATTACCCATTATCAAATATATACCCGAAGGCAAGATAGTCTGGTGTCCTTTCGATACGAAGCACAGTGAGTTTGTGCAGAAATTCAAGGATGCCGGTTTCCATGTCGTGTATTCCCATATCTATAACGGACAGGACTTTTTCAACTATGAACCGTCCCAATGGGATATACTCGTATCCAATCCTCCTTTCAGCCGGAAGGTGGAAGTCTTCGAACGCTGTCTGAAACTCGGAAAACCATTCGCCTTGCTGATGTCCAACTATTGGCTGAACAACGTAGCACCCTGCCGACTTTTCCAGAATACTGATCTGGAATTACTCATGTTCGATAAACGTATTCAGTTCGGAAAAGGGAAAAACGTACCGTTCAACAGCAGCTATTTCTGCCATAAAATACTTCCGAAACAAATCATATTCGAACAGATAGATGTTACGGACAAATCTCCAAGTTGTATGCAGGATGACATCCCAGATAAGGCAAATATCAATCCGCAAGAGAATAAAGCAATCATGAATTTTCAATTATAACTCTGTATTTCAATGAAAAGGAATTTAATTGGCATTATGCTTCTATCAGGTATTTCCATTTTACCGAAAGCTAACGCACAAACTACCTACGAAGAAATGGAACAACTGACGGTGAACGAACAGATAACAACTGTCATCACGGCATCGGAGCCGGTGCGTTTCGTGGATATTTCCACCGACAAGGTGGCGGGCGATCAGCCCATTGACAACATCATCCGCCTAAAGCCCAAGGAAAGCGGACACGAGGATGGTGAAATACTCGCCATCGTCACCATTGTGACGGAACGATACCGCACACAATACGCACTGATTTATACCACAAGGATGAAAGAGGCAGTAACGGATAAGGAGATACTGCTGCAAGAGCGTAATGCGTACAACAATCCGGCAGTCTCAATGTCCACTGCCGACATGACACATCATGCACGACGCATCTGGAACTCACCTGCAAAAATCCGCAATGTAGCTACCAAAGCACACCGCATGGTGATGCGTCTGAACAATATCTACTCGGTGGGTGACTACTTCTTCATAGACTTTTCCATCGAGAACAAGACGAACATCCGTTTTGACATTGATGAGATACGGATAAAGCTGACAGACAAGAAACTCGCCAAGGCAACCAACGCACAGACTATCGAACTGACACCTGCCCTGGTTCTGGAATCGGGCAAGACATTCAGACACGGCTATCGGAATGTGATTGTCGTGAAAAAGATGACCTTTCCCAATGACAAGCTACTGACCATCGAAATGACGGAGAAACAGATTAGTGGCCGTAACATCAGTCTGAACATCGACTATGAGGATATACTGGCGGCAGATTCGTTCCATGCAGATTTATTGGAGGAGGAATGACTATGAAAAAGACAATCATCGTGATAATTACCTGCGTGTGTATCGCTGCAAGTGCAAATGCACAACAAGGTAGCGGACGCCTCTCGTTTGGCACAGGGCTACTCTACAAGAACGGCATGGATATAACGCTCGCCTACGAACACGAAATGAACTATCGCCATACGTGGGAGTTCTTCGTCAACGGCTATCTACAATGGGCAGAGTGCGCTTCGTGCGGGCATATCTGCCCGGAATCATTTTGGCGAAACTACCGCAGCTACGGTTTTGGCGTGGCCTACAAGCCGTGCATGACGCGGGGACGCAACCACTATAGCAGTCTGCGTATCGGAGCTTCAGCCGGAAGCGACATGAATAAGTTCCTCGGTGGCCTGCACCTCGGTTACGAACACAACTATGTGCTACGGGCCGGATGGACACTGTATTGGCAAGTGAAAAGCGATGTGATGATAAAAGGTGCGGACGTGCTGCGAGCAGGTGTCGTGCTGGGTGTGAAACTGCCTATGAAATAGAGAAACAAAAAAAGAAAGCAATATGATACGAAAGATACATTTGGTGGCAGCGGCAACGGCTACCGTGCTGTGCGCTGCCTGTGACACGCATATAGACGTACCCGATACAGCAGTTCGTCCAGGACATATCCTCTGCGAGGATGGAACAGCCTTGCCTTACGCACAATATGAACAATCGGGGAAAAAAGCGATAGCGGTTGTCTTCGATACCGAAAAACGTGGAGATACGGAGGGGGACGGTTATGCAGTTTACCTGTGGGACATTGCTCCACAGGCATTCGCTGACAGCCTCGGCATCGCACAAGGCACATCGGCTGACATCATGGCTTATGATGGCAATGAGAATACATTCGCACTGTATGATACACAAGAAACGGCTTCGCCAATGGCAGAAGCGGTTTTCGACCTATGGCGGTACGGACAAAGTGCCTATGTACCGTCCGTGGCAGAGATGCGGCTGCTCTACACCATGCGAAAGATAATCAACCCTGTCATCGAACAATGTGGCGGTGAGCCGTTACCGCTGGATGAAAACGACTGTTGGTACTGGACATCCACAGAAGTCGAAAAGCAACAGACAGCCAAGGCATGGCTCTATTCCATGGGGAGCGGCGCAATGCAGGAAACACCTAAAGTACAGGCGCACAGAGTACGCCCCATAATTACCATAAACGAATAAAAATAGAAAGATATGAAAGATACGGATATATTTTTCAGCATAGCATTGATGATATTGGGAATTGTCCTCATGTATAAGTCCATGAAAGGTAATTCATGCCGACAAATACTGGCAAAACTCGCAGATTCCATAGCATCGGATAAAGAAGATATTAATTTTCAAATTAAAAGGTTCGGCTACCTTTTGGACGAAATGGCTGCCGATAATGAAAAAAATTCAATCTTGAAGTGTCATGCCGACAGACTGGAGGAACTTGTCACGCAATTAGACCGCACACGAAACGAGCTTGAAACAAGTAATCTGTCAATGGCGGATATTAACGGAGAGTTGAAAAGAAGTAATGCCGAACTTGTAAAGAGAGCAACCCAATTACGCAATGAGATACAGCAAAACGAGCTTGTCATCCAAAAGATGCAAGAACGCCTTGATTCTCTCAAAAGAATCAAAGTGGGGCTTGAAATAGCCCTGAATAACATTCAGGCAGAAGAAGTACATTATCTCTCGGAACCGGTATTCAGTTTGGGTATTACCCCATCCATCAAAAGGCATCTTGAATCTCATGGAATATTATATATCGGGGACCTGATTCATCTTAACGAGCAATATCTCATGGAAATCTGGGGTATCGGTCCGGTAACACTTGATAAGATAAAAACAAAACTGAACGAGAATGGTACATGGTTCGGTATGGATGTAATCAGAGTAGGTAATCATTGGTATCGTAGAAAACAAGGACTAATAACAGACTGACTTATGGAAGAAAGTAAGGAATTGCAAGGGTTCTATAAAATATTCCGCACAGTGGTATATGTGTCCGTACTGCTGGAGTTCTTTGAATATGCCATTGACCCTGCAATGCTCGACCACTGGGGCGGCATACTGACCGACATTCACGGACGCATCAAACAATGGATGATTTACCACGACGGCAATCTTGTGTACAGCAAAATCGTAACGGTACTGCTTATCTGCATCACTTGTGTCGGAACGCGGAACAAGAAGCATCTGGAGTTCAACGCACGCCGGCAGGTGGTGTATCCATTGACGAGTGGGTTATTGCTGCTCGTACTCTCCGTATGGATGTTCGGCCATACGATGGAAACAAGGCTTTATACCTTACCTCTGAATATCATTCTCTATATGATTGCCTCCATTGCTGGCGTAGTACTGGTACATATTGCATTAGACAACATTTCAAAGTTCATCAAGGAGGGACTGATGAAAGACCGTTTCAACTTCGAGAATGAAAGTTTTGAACAATGTGAAGAAAAAGTCGAGAATGAATACAGCGTAAATATCCCCATGCGATACTACTATAAGGGTAAATTCCGTAAGGGGTGGATTTCTGTAAGCAACTGCTTTCGAGGAACATGGGTAGTTGGAACACCGGGATCGGGTAAGACTTTCAGTATCATAGAGCCGTTTATCCGACAGCATTCGGCCAAAGGTTTCGCCATGGTGGTGTATGACTACAAGTTTCCTACATTGGCGACCAAGCTCTACTACCATTACAAGAAGAACGAGAAACTGGGCAGAGTACCCCAAGGGTGCAAGTTCAACATGATTAATTTTGTGGATGTGGAGTACAGCCGTCGGGTGAATCCAATTCAGGCAAAGTACATCAACAATCTTGCGGCGGCCAGCGAAACGGCGGAAACATTATTGGAAAGCCTACAAAAGGGTAAGAAAGAGGGAGGCGGCGGAAGCGACCAGTTCTTCCAAACCTCGGCGGTAAACTTCCTTGCCGCTTGTATCTACTTCTTCGTGAATTATGAACGTGAACCCTACGATGCCAACGGCAAGCCTCTATATGCGGAAAGACAGCAAGATCCGCAGACTAAATTCTGGAAACCGACAGGTATCGTGCGTGACCGTGAAGGCGGCAATATCGTGAAACCTGCCTACTGGCTGGGAAAGTATTCGGACATGCCACATATTCTGTCATTCTTGAATGAAAGTTATCAGACGATTTTCGAGGTACTGGAAACTGACAATGAGGTTGCTCCGCTGCTTGGCCCATTCCAGACAGCTTTCAAAAATAAGGCAATGGAACAACTGGAGGGTATGATTGGCACGTTACGTGTTTATACCTCGCGTCTGGCAACCAAAGAGAGCTACTGGATATTCCACCGGGATGGCGATGACTTCGACCTGAAGGTGAGTGACCCGAAGAATCCGAGTTACCTGCTGATTGCAAATGACCCGGAAATGGAATCCATCATCGGTGCATTGAACGCTCTTATCCTAAACCGTCTCGTTACCCGTGTGAATACCGGGCAGGGGAAAAATATTCCTGTGAGTATTATAGTGGACGAGTTACCGACACTCTACTTTCACAAAATAGACCGTCTGATAGGTACGGCGCGAAGCAATAAGGTGAGTGTAACGCTCGGCTTTCAGGAACTACCGCAACTGGAAGCCGATTATGGTAAGGTAGGTATGCAAAAGATCATTACGACGGTAGGTAATGTGGTAAGCGGATCGGCACGTGCCAAAGAAACGCTGGAATGGTTGTCAAATGACATCTTCGGCAAGGTGGTCCAGGTCAAAAAAGGCGTGACTATTGACCGGGACAAAACAAGTATCAATCTCAATGAGAATATGGATAACCTTGTGCCTGCCTCGAAAATCTCGGATATGGCAACCGGATGGATATGCGGTCAGACGGCACGGGACTTTGTGAAGACGAAAACAGGTATGGGCGGTTCAATGAATATTCAAGAATCGGAAGAGTTCAAGACGACAAAGTTCTTCTGCAAAACAGATTTTGATATGGCAGAAATCAAGAAAGAAGAAGCGGCGTATGTGCCGCTGCCGAAGTTCTACACCTTTAAGTCGAGAGAGGAACGGGAGCGCATCCTATATAAAAACTTCGTACAAGTGGGACAAGATGTGAAAGAGATGATAAAAGACGTTCAGAATAAGCGCAACGCGAAATAAAAATCCGGCTGTCTGATATAATGTAATATGTAATAAAAAGAACAAAAACCGCCAGTACGATTGTACTGACGGTTTACTTACTACTAACTAATCTCTTTTTCTGGTTTATCAGGAGAGCTACCTGCTTAATAATTGGGTGAGTTGCTGATGGCATTTTTTTTCGTATTCCTCTTTGTCAGTACCGCATTCAATTGCCCTGTCAATGACATCCCCTAACTCGTTGTAACAAACTTCTTCATTGACACACTCTGCATCTTTGCCTTTCAACAGATATACCTCATAATAGTCCGACCCATTAAGTGCAATAATGACGTATCCGGTGTGTAACAGTCCGTTTACTTTGATACGAAGTGCAGGCAGGTCTTTGAAGATGGTGGCTGCAAACTCTGCGATACCCCATGACATGAGGACGGGCATAGGGGTAAGTCCTATCAACTGCTCTTGAATGGTCTGTGCTATTTGCATTACATACTCTTTTTCCATAACTATGCTATTTTTAAGATGATTATTGTTTTTTATTCGAACCATTCCGGGTTGTCCTTTTTCAGTTCGGTAACCAATTCTACGTCTGTCAGTCGCAGGTTTGCCATGTCGGTAAAGAAGAAAACCTCGTCATAGATTCTTTCGGCTTCCTTGCTTGCGAAGCCTTCGTTTTCATCGTTGAAACTACCGGGCTGAAGGGCATCGAGCAAGGTAATCGAGCCGATAAGGAGTTCTTCACCCTCGTTGGATTCCACCACACGGCAAGGATAGTTATTGCCGCCAAATTGTACTTCTTGTGTTTTCATACGCTTGTTATTTTATTATTTTAATGGGATATGCTTTCCATTTGTCTTGAGGTATTCCATAAGACACTTTGCTTCTTCATGTGATGCACGATTGCGGTCATCATAGCGACGTGTCTCATCCGCCATCACAATGATGCACTCCTTAAACAACCTATAGAGGCTCTGTTGTAGTGTGGGGTGCATATCAGGTATAGCGGCTGCAAAACGCTTGGGATTGAAACTAAAACTATTCACTGCCATTTCCCATTCTTTGGCAAGTTTGTACTCTTTGCTTTCTTTGATGTTGTCCATTGTCATGAAATTTTAATGATTTATTTTTCTTCCCTCTGTTCGGTTCTATATTCTGTCTGAACCGCTTGGGATTTACAGATGCTTTACAGGACTGACGAACAAGCTACTTCCAACGCTTTTTTTGGAAAATTACTCTTTCACAGAAAGGAAGAATTTTATAAAAATGCACTTCAAAGCGATGGAATCAAGCGCGGCAGTCCACCTTCGCGTCTGGAAAACCAACCGGCGAGGACAGGAAGGGACCGGAGAAGGAATAAGATGGAAAAGATAAAAAGGAGGAAACTGATAGGTATAAATGGAGACGGGTGGCGGCGGGGTATCGGGAGGTAGCTATAAATGGGATAGAAAAGGCATAATTGCGCGGATGGCGGGTTTGCCCGGCAGACGCGCCGCCCGACAACGGTTTGGAGCAGTTGTCCGTGAACATCTTCACCTTAATCTAATTACAAATTAGGAACGAATAGAGGACAGATTACTCTACCCTCTATTCGTTGGTTACTGATTATGGTTAAGCTGCAATATCTTCCTCTTGTGGCTGTTCTTCGGTCTGCATCCCTACTTCGGATTGCTGTTTGTCAGATTGCTCCGCTTCCTGCTTTGCTTGTTCCTGCACCAAAAGAACGGCTTTTTTCTCTTCGATACGTTGGTGACGCTTCTCATACACTTCATTATGTCCGTTCTTGATGTCTGCCAACAGGTCGGGCATATGTTTTTGTGCGAAGTCAAGCAAGAGGGATGCAATGGCATTGTTGCCGTATGCGTTCTTGAAATTAGCAATTAGAAAATCCCTGCGAATAATCGCTTTCTGCTTGCTCGTGAGGTTGGCAATGATGTTTATCTTTTCTTCATCTGTAAGGTAGGAATAAGGCTTTTTTTCCTCGATACCTACCGCTTCGAAATGCTCTTTGCGGAGGGATGATAGCAAGAAGAAATAAATCATCTTGTCCTCGTCTTGCCCAAACTTGCAATCGGACATATCAACCTCCAAAATCTGTTTTTTTGTGTCCTCTACAGTTTTTTCAAGAGCAATTTCCCTGTTGCGTTTGTCTTGCTTTTCCAACTTCTCTACCGGTGAAAGCGTCTGCTCCTGTTTTGTGTCATTGGTAGTACAGGTAACTTTCGGAACATAACAGAGTACGATGTCCTTGCTCTCAATACGGAAATAAAGGATGATTTCACCTGCTTCACTTCGGGTACGGATTTCTTCGCATTCTTCTGTGTAATCGTTCAAATCCTGTTCGAACTCGCTCTGTGCCTGTTCGTATTCTTCGGTGGTGTCGTACTCCTCTTTTCGAGGTGCTTCGGGCTGTTCGGGATATGCCTTTGCATAATAGTTAAGGCTTTCCACTTCGTAACCCATGGCGGTAAGACGTTCTACTACGGCTTCATTGCTGTTGAAGCTTTCATGGCAGAGGGATACCTCAGGGCGTTCTTCCATAAGGCGCACGGCTTTCTCCGTGAGATATGCCGCATTCATTTCAGCAAGACAAGTACGATTGGCGCAATTTCCGCAACCACCCTCGCAAAATAACATCATATTATTTGTATTGTGAGGACAGGACAGACAGAGGGTCTTGTCAAATGCGTATCGCTCCAAGTCGGTGGTATATTGCCGTTCGATGTTCCGTGCAACATCAGAGGCTTTCATTCCTCGCCAACTATTGTACTGCACCCCCTCTTTAAGATGCTTGTTGTACACCTCTTTCTGAATATCTTCCCCATAACGGCAAATTTCGCTCGCTACGCTGATTGTGATTTCGTCCTGTTCCAAAAGCTGTGCGATTTCGGGCATTAAGGAAACGAATTTAAGCCGTGTGCGGATATAGCTTTCGTTTTTACCGAACTGCACCGCCAAAGACTGCACATCATGGCGACCACTGTCAATAAGCTTTTGGTAGGCATTTGCTTCCTCTATCGGGGTAACATCCTTGCGCTGGAGGTTTTCAGTTACCGCCATTTCTTCGGCAACTTCGTCTGAAATTTCCATAACGACAGCCGGAATGTCTTCCAATCCTGCCATGAGGGAGGCACGATATCGGCGTTCTCCAAAAACAATCTCAAAGCGGTTGTCTTCTATCGGGCGTACTCCAATAGGCTGTAACACACCCTGCTGACGAATGCTCTCGGAAAGTTCTGCAAGGCTCGCTTCGTCAAAATTCTTACGTGGGTTGTAATTGCTCGGCTGCACGTTTGCCAATGCTACCATTGTGATGTTTTTCTCTACTGATTGAATTGCTGTTGCTTCCATAATCATAAAAATTTAATTGGTTTAATATTTAATTTTTTATTTTCCCTTTGTTCGGTTCTCTTTTCTGCCTGAACCGCTTGGGATTTACAGATGCTTTACAAGGACTGACGAATAAGCGATTTCCGACGCTTTTTCCGGAAAATTACTCTTTCGCAGAAAGGAAGAATTTTATAGGAAATGCACTTCAAAGCGACGGAATCAAGCGCGGCAGTCCACCTTTGCGTCTGGAAAACCAACCGGTGATGGCAGGAATGGACCGGATGAGTGGCATTAAAAGAATATAGAAAAGGAAGAATACGCTGAAAGGCGGATGATAAAACGGATGGAACTATAAAGGGATGATTAACGATACAACGGGACAAGCGGAAGGACGTAAGACCAGACGGTGTAAAACAGGAATGGAGCTTACCAGATAAAAATCCTTTGAGCCATTTCGCTAAATAAATCTGTATCAATTGCCTGTTTTACCAGAAATTTGCATTATTTTTGCAGTAACGAAACAGCCGTTTCGGAAACAGCCGTTTCGGAAACAGCAATAAAAAAGGATAAGGATATGAGATTTTTTGACAGGACAGAAGAAATAGCCTCTCTTCGCAAGATTCGCGAAATGGCCAAAAACAATGCTCAGTTTACAGTGGTAACGGGACGTCGCCGTATCGGTAAGACATCACTCGTGTGGAAGGCATACGAGGACGAACCGATTCTCTATTTCTTTGTTGCCCGGAAAGCCGAAGGCGATTTGTGTGAGGACTACCGGCTTGAAATAGAGAACAAGTTGGGGGTCCCAACCATGGGGCGGGCCGAACACTTCACCGATGTGTTCGAGTATCTGATGAAACTTTCGGCAGAACGTCCCATCACACTCTTTATCGACGAGTTCCAGGAGTTTTTCCGTGTGAACAAATCGGTGTTCAGCGATATGCAGCGCATCTGGGATCTATACAGCCCGAAGTCCCGTATTAACCTGATTGTCTGTGGTTCGATTTATTCCATGATGACAAAGATATTCAAAGATAAGAAAGAGCCGTTGTATAACCGGCAGTCGCGCTTTATGACTGTGCGTCCGTTTACCCCAACTGTTCTGAAAGATATTCTTTCGGAATACAACCCCGGCTACACGGCGGAAGATCTGCTGGCCTTGTACGCTTTCACGGGCGGTGTGGCGAAGTATGTACAACTACTCGTGGATGCAGGAGCAACAACCAAAACGACTATGCTCGACCAGATTATAAAGGCCGACTCCATATTTTTGGGCGAGGGTAAAGCGATTCTTATCGAAGAGTTCGGCAAGGATTACGGAATCTATTTCTCCATACTATCGGCCATTGCACGAGGAAAAACATCCCGTTCGGAAATTGAAAACGTGGTAGGCAAGGAAATCGGCGGTTATCTTACCAAGCTGGAGAAAGAATACGAAATCATATCGAAGAAGCAACCGCTGTTCGAGAAGAGTTCAGCCAAGAATGTCCGGTATGTCATCGAGGACAATTTCTTCACGTTCTGGTTCCGCTTCATCTACAAGTACAGCTATATGCTGGAGATAGAGAACTATGGAAGTGTGAAGATGATTATAGGTCGGGATTATGAAACTTTCAGCGGTCTGATGCTTGAACGTTACTTTAAGCGTGTACTGATAGAACGGCAAGTCTATACGCGTATCGGAGGCTGGTGGGACCGCAAGGGTGAGAACGAAATAGACATAGTAGCTGAAAACGAACTGGACGATACGGCGACATTTTTCGAAGTCAAACGCAAGGCCGAAAATATCGACATGGAAAAACTGGAAGCGAAAGCAGCCGCTTTCATGCGTGCAACGGGAGAGTTCAAAGGTTATTCCCTGTCATACAAAGGGTTGTCAATGACTGATATGTAGCAATACATATCGGCATAACGTACTAACAGAAGTCACAGATTTAAAAGAACGGGAAGCGAGGAACATACCCTCACTTACCGTTTTTTTCCAAATACTCCTTCATCGCCTCATTTACAATGTCTCTCAATGACATATTCTTCTCAATAGCAAGGAATTTCATACGCGTATGAACACTCTTGTCAATAACAAAATTGCAATGTACAGCAGGCTCTTTTTCTGTCTTAACTGATGTAGTTTCCTTCTTTTGCGGAGATTTCTTCGTGGATGACAGCAATCCGTCCAGTCCGCTTTTCATGCTGTCTTTCAATAAATCACTCTTGCCCATATTGTCTTATTTTAATTTCAAAACCTCTTGTGCCAAAGCCATATAATCTTTGGCTCCGTTGCAGTTCTTATTGTATTCAAAGACATTCTTTCCCTTTATAGGAGCTTCGGCCAGTGCCACATTGTCCCGCACAATCGTTTTGAAGACTTTGTCACAGAAAGAGTCATTGATAATTTCAGCTACACTCTTGTTGAGTGTCTTGCGCTTGTCGAACTGAGTAATAACAATGCCGCCAATACTCAGGTTCGGGTTCAGGCGTTCCTTAACAATCTCAATCACACTTGTAATCTTCGCCATTCCGCGCATAGCGAGGAATTGTGCCTGTACCGGAATAATCAGAAAGTCCGCCGTGGTAAGGGCGTTGAGTGTCAGCAAACCCAGTGAGGGCGGACAATCAATCAGGATGTAGTCAAACTTCCGACTGTCAAGCAACTTTACAATCAAACCTTTCAGTATCAACTCACGTCCCGGCTCGTTTATCAGTTCGGATTCTGCCGCTGACAGGTCGAGACAGGACGGCACAACAGCAAATCCGTTCTCCAATTCGATAACCGGCAAGGGATATTCACCCCTCATTGCCCCATACACCGTCTGCTCCTCCTCAATGGAGAGACCACACGATTCTGTGAGATTTGCCTGACCGTCCATGTCGATAGCCAGTACACGCTTTTTCTTCTGCCGCAAAGCAGCGGCCAGGTTGATGGTGGTAGTCGTCTTGCCAACCCCACCCTTGTGATTCAAAACAGCTATAATTTTTGCCATAACTTGATGTCTTTATATGCAATACAAAGATAATACTATTCTTAGTAAATACTATAATTAGTATATACTATTTTACTAAAAAGAGTATTTTAGTATTATAGCATTTACTACTATACTAAAATACTAACAAACTAAATGTAGTAAATACTACAGAGAGTAATAGGTAACTCACTAACTTCCTACTTTACTATAATTAGTAAATACTACATTTAGTATATGTTGTTCAATACTATATGCACATCATCAGAACGGCAAGTCTTCCTTGTCCTCTTGCGGCATAGCTACCGGTGGTACAGGTGCATTGCTTGCGGCATCCGTCGGACTCTCTGCTTCTGAAGTTGTACCCTCACGCTTTCCGGTATTGATGAACTCCAATGCGTCTGCCGTAATGGATAGTTGAATCTGACAGTTTTCATCCTTATCCTTCCACAGTGAAGCCGAAAGTGTCCCTTCAATGAGCAGTAACCGTCCTTTGGTAAGATATTCGGATAGTCGAATATGGTTTTCTTTCTTACTCCGTACCCTTACCCAAGTAGTGATGCTGTTCCCATGTGAATAGTCATCTACCGCCATATCAAATGCAATGAATGAACCGTGTGCTCCAGTAATAACCTGGCAATCCTTGCCAATGCGACCAATTGTGTGAACGTATAACATAATAAATTCTTTTTGTGGCAGGTGGTTAATCCTACCGTTACCTTAGTTTATAAATATTCTTTATTTCCCTCTGTTCGGCCTGTTTGCGATTTTCTGCATCCAAAGGCGACAGGAACAATCTGGCAAGGCTGAAGAGGAAAAATACGCTCACCAGCGGAGAGGAAGATTTTTGCGCTTCACTTGCGGCTGAATGCCGGCATTGACACGACTGGGACTGGCGATTACCTTTGCGGAAAAATTCAATCCACGGCAGGTTGCACGGCGGCAGAAAAGCGATAAATAGAAGTATATAAAAAAGGAATAGAAAACGCTAAAGCAGGGAATAATAAAACAGGAGAACGGACATGCAGGACTAAGCTCCAAAGACTACCTTGAAACTGTGAATAGTGATATAGTTATATCATTATCCGCAATTTCAAGTCTGTTCGTGTACCCTTTGAAAAATAACTTGACGCACTTTATGTAACGCGCTACACAAAGCGTGTCAGATTTTTCTTGTAGCAGGCTATCAGTCCTTATACAGAGGGATATAGAAAAAATTATAAAAGTAACCGACAATAGCTAACGTCAAATACCCCTTGCTTCAATGACCTGATTAGACTATTAAGTCCATAATCACTTATATGTTCATGGATACACACGGCGGCCATACAGATAATGACCGCTATTAATACAAAGTATCCGAATAGGGATTTACGCAGCAATGGAGTTTTGCGAATATTTTATGGTATTCTCTACTTATCAATATGATATGTACTATAAATAAAATTTTTAGCTTTCCTTTGAAAGTTCTCGTGAATTTCTATAGCTATTTTGAAAGTAACATTTTTAAGTCATTTTTATTGATGCCCATGTATTTACATATTTTAAACTCACTTATGCCGTCAGATAACATTTCTTGAACTGCTTTTCTATTCCTTTCATACGCTTCCAGTTTGTCAAAAATGGTATCTGTTAGATAATCTATCCATTCGAAAAAGACCTTTTCCCCTTCTTGAGTACTAAAATCTATTGTACAGGTTTTCGCACACCTCCTATGAAGTATCAGATAATAAATTCCTCCAATCAGATTCGCCATAATAGCTTTAATATTGATTTTCGCCGGTTTAAACAGATTGTCATAAAACGCAATCAAATTTAGATTCATAATATCCCGTGTTTCTGCTGTTCTCTTTGTCGTTTCATTGATAACCGACATTTCATAAAGTAACAACTTTTGCATTACAGTGTTATCAGACAAGTTCCTATAAAGGGTCTTGAATGTTTCCGCAAAAAACTTTTTAGGTCCCAATATGTTCAGGCTGGAAACGTCAATAGTATCATTGATCCAGAAATCATACTGCTTGGCAAGCCTGTCGTAAAGGTTTTCCATTGAGCCGTATCTTCTATAAAACACATTAGCTTCTATGTTTGCAGCTTTCATCAATGCACTCAAATTGACATTACCAAAACCATATTCAGCTACAAGCTTTTCAAGTTCGGATATTACCTCCTTGTCTATTTGTTCATTTGTCCTCCTATTTCGAGCTTTCTTTTCTTTCTGTTTCACTATTATATAGTATGTTATAAAAATAAATCTGCAAAAATCAGTAAAAGGAAATATTTTTATTTTAGCTTTCGATAAACTTCTTCTTTTCTGAATTGACGATAATATCCCAAGGTAGGCTGTAAGTATTTATACAGCTATTCCATTCTCTTTCATTTGTTTTGATATAGAGCAATTGGGTCTGTTGCAAATATACATTTTTATGCTTTACAAACAATAGACAGAATATAAAAACTACGTTGCCAATAAATTTGCATTTCAGAAAGCAACGTATTAATTGCTATATTATGGGAAAAATCTCCAATTTGAAAAAAGAACACTTACTACACGAAGAAAACTTGCTGCACATCTACATCAAATCTCTGATAGTTTCCGGTTACGATAGGAAAGTCAATTTAGAAGAGGGCCTAATAGCCACCTGCAAAACTGCTTTTAAGCATATCTCGAAAAAAAAGAAAACTAAATACTCCTGAGTTTCATTCGTATTCTTTATATTTGTAGGTGACGAAAAGGAATCGCTGTATATCAAGGCAGAAAGCAAGGATAACAGCAGAAGCTGTAGATAATCACATGTTATCGTTGTAAAAAATGAAATATTTAATTTACATAACAGCATTACTTGCATTTTTCGGGTGTAATTCATTCTCTAAGTTTGTGCCTGAAAAGTATTTTACGGAAGGAAGTGAACGAGAATTTGCCACAGCCATTTATAATGGCAACAGCAGGAAAATCAAAAAGATGATAACTGATAGCATTGTGGATTTGAATGTAAGTGGTGAAAAAGGATTTTCATATCTGCTGTATGCTGTATTTGTGGAAAAATATAACATTGTAAAAATCCTATTGGAGCATGGAGCTGACCCCAATCAATTATCAATAATAAAACACCCTGATGGAAGCATTGAGAAATTAACTCCTTTAGTTTGCGTATGCAGAAATCATTGGTACTCTATAAAGTATATAAAATTATTGGTTGAAAAAGGGGCAAACGTAAATGACACAATCGTTTCTCCTCCTTTAGTGACTTGTATAATACACTCAGGAAAAGATCAAAAGAAAGTCCGTTATCTAATAGAAAATGGAGCGAATATCAATCTGGTATTTGGAGATTATACGCCAATGCAACATGCCGTATTAGGTCGCAGGTTAGACTTGGTAGATTTATTATGGAGTTATGGAGCAGATCCACTATATATCGGTAAAAAGGGAAATAGTTTAGCGTACATGGTGCAAAAAATAGTCAATAAAAAATTGGGGACACCCGAATATGTAGCACATGCCCAAGCAATAATGAACCGCTTGGAGAAATTGGGTGTAAAGTTCCCTGTAACTATAACACCACCCGAAAAAAAGAAAACAACGATAACAAACAGCAAACCGACTGAATAAGCGGAACGCTGCCGAACATCAGTAACCTGAAAATAAAAACAATTTAAGAATGAAAACGATTTCATGTATAATACTGCTCCTGAGTTGTAGCCTTCACGTGGTGGCACAGCTCAACATTATCCCCCAAAATGGCGGTTTGAAAGTATATACAATAGACAATGCCCTGCCTTATGACAGCCTGTCCAATGTGGATAAACGAAGTTTCTCCTCTTTGCCTGGACAAACCCTTTATATGCACGGCATGAAGAATGTTAATCAAGGCTACTATGAAGTGTTTTGGACAGGCAATTTCCTTGATGGTGGGAAATATCCGGTCTATAAGGTCAATGGTGTAAGTGTTACCCCAACAAAAGAAGTGGTCGGAAAATATTACGACGTTCTGAAAGTCTGGATAAAATCAGATTCAAGATGCTGTCTGTTGTTGCGTGAAAAAGAAAGTGGAGACGAGATTTACTATAATCCTTATCGTTATCCTCTCTGCATGACCTGCTTGGGTTTTTATGAGAAGTTGAAAAGGTACATCGGACAGACCTTTCTGTCGCTTGCCAAACGGGTAGAGACCGAAGACGGGCAAATCATAACACCGGCAGAAGGTGCGGAATACCATTGTATAGACATCGGACTGAAAATGAACAGTGACGGAGCATTTCTGATAATGAAAGGTGCAGATGGAATCAAGGTGGAGGCTTTCCCTATAGGTGATGAGATATATGAGTTCGTCAGCACTAAACGTGTCACCATGTTGAAAGAACGATATGGCAATAAATACGGAGAACAAATAGCTTTCAGAAAAGTCGATACCGGCATGACGAAAGAAATGGTAATTGCCGCATGGGGCAAACCTTATCGGAAGTCGGAAATAAAAAGGAAAGATAAAATATTTGAGACATGGAGTTTCTCTGACAACCGCTATGTAGAAATTCAGGAGGGTAAAGTGGTCAATGTTCGTATTTACAATTAAGCATAAATAGGCAAAATAGAGAAAGGTAAGTATTTGACTTTCTAAATAACAACAAGACAATCCTTGCATTAATGACAGAATTGAAAATGCGATTGATGATATAAATATGTTTGTATCTAAATAGTTTAAAATAGGAAACAGGGAATGAGAATATTTATTCCTTTCATAATGAATATGACTCTCTGTGTGGTGTATAGCCTTTGTATAGAGCAAATCAATATATACAAACCTATTGCGCACATGAATATTTCAACCGGAATACTTTTCCGATTGAGCATCATGGTTATGTTTCTGACTTTATTGATAGGAATGTTAGTAGTACGGTTTACCAAACGAAAATATTTAATGGTGCTTCCGATAATCATGCCTATTCTGTTATGGAGTACTTGTATAAACATCTTTCCTTATAGGTCATTCGTTTATATGGGCATATCTGCCTTGATTTATCTGACGTACATTGTAATCTTATGGTATTGCGATAAGAAGGGTAGCATGAAAACAACCACCATCATTCTGCTTTTAACAAGCCTGTTTACCGCAAGTTGCGGAGAGCCGCTTATGCCGCCGCCGGACGAGAAAATGATACAGCACTTCAACACGCACGAAGCAGCTTTCCATAAAATACACAGGCTTATTGAAGATGGAACAGAGGGAAGTTACCACTATCCACCATACAGACCCGATACCGCTAATTCGTTCAGCCTGCAAATATTCGAGGAAATCCACGGCATACCTTATAAGCCTTTCAAACTATATGGAGAAGATACTTTGTACCTGCAAGGACTGTCGCCATCCATCCAGATGCAACTTGATTTCCTGCTGGGTTTAACCAGCTGCAAATTGCTACGTTTCAACCGCAGAAAGCAAGATGTAACGGATTCGGTAAGGCTGAACCTTACGCTGGTGTATTACTCCCACGGCATCGTGGATGCGGGAACGTCCAAGAGTTTCGTTTACGATCCTGAATTGAGAAGCCGCCGGAATATCCGCATCACCGAACAAGGCGACCTGAACGAAATCTATCGCAGGGCATATAACGACACCATGCTGTACAAGCCTATCAAGGGAAACTGGTACATCGAGTTAGACCATTCACGATAACCTGAAAGGAGAAACTCATGAGTTTTTTTCACACATAACATAATGGAAACAAAAATGAAATTACGATTGGTATTAAGGATATTGTGGGGGCTATGCTGTCTGCTGTTGCTATGGGCGGATGTTAATGATTATATACAATTCTCAAAGCATCCGGAACTTTATCCGATAGGTGAAGGAGAATTTGGTTGGATTTATAAATCTTTCGAGAACTATACCTTGGGCTGTCGGGTAGCGATTGGTTGGGACACTATCGGCTTTGTCGTATCTGCCTGTTATCGTTTCAGGCATAGCGGAAAAATGCTGCTGGTACATTTTCTACTGTCGCTAATTATATTCCTACGCTATTGGATTTATATGATTATCTATTGTATAGGGCTTTGCTTCATAGTCCCTAACGGATAAAACGCTTGGATGTTCTGAAAACAAGAAAGAGATTGAAGAAGAAAAGCCCTTTCCGCATCACTTATTCCTCCCACTCATCCTCGAAAGTGATGGTCTTGGCAAGGAACAAGCCTATCACGAACCTTGTCCCATGCGCTATCAGCTTGTACCGTTGCTGAAGGAAGATGAAGTTGTTTATTCGTTACCAAGAGCTATGCAAAAAAATACGATATAATGATACAAAACTTGTAAGACTTAACACGCCGTCTTCGTGAACTGGTGGCTATTACCCCGAAACTGTGAATAGCGATATACTTATATCATTATCCGCGATTTCAAATCTTCTGTTGTTTATCCTTTGAAAAAATGACTTGATGCACTTTATGTAACACTCTCACAAAGTGCGTCAAGATTCTTAAGGTAAGCTATTGACGACATACAAAAGGTAAGGATTGGCTATAAAAGGAAAACAAACTTTGACATATCAATATACAATTCTGTATTAGATTATGCTCCAATATGCCAAAACCCAGTTTTAATCAAAAAAAAGAGTTCCACTATGACTACAATAATCAAGACGCTCCATATTGTGAGTAAGCGTTTACCCCATTTTTTTTTATTCTTATATTGCAATTCTATTAATTCTTTCTTTCTTTTCTTATATCTGATACGACAAAACACGAACGGAATTATAATGAGAACAATACTTCCTAAAATCTGTATTATCGAAGAAATTCTTAGTTTATTTAAAAGTGATAGTAGAGGAAGAAAAAAAGAACTATACCAACATATTGCAATTAATAAATTTCCATCACCAGGGCTTTTTTCCTCTTGGTGGAATCTCTCGCCAGTGTACCAGATATAATCAATTATATTAAGTTTGAGTTTCATACCTTTTTGAGAGGGGAATTAGTACATTTTAATACAATAATCACTTAATCCTTCGTCTATAATATCTCCTAATCCTTTTGCTTCTCCGCTTATTAATATATTTATTCCCATAGTACCTAAATCTGCTGCAAACCAAATTGCTGCAACAATGGAACCAACTCCAGTTGTTGAAGCTCCAAGCATAGCCCCATTTATAACGTGTGATGGTTTTACTTCTCCTGAAATAGCAATATCCGCAACCAGAAGTACACCACTTCCTTTCGTTACTTTTCCTGCTATATTGCGATATTTAGTAACTTTGTTTATATCTTTAATACGATTCTGTACGGAAAAGTTCTTTTTCCATCTTGATTCCCAGCGAAAAGCCGTACCAGCGGTTTTAGTTTTGTGCCAAACTTCATTCCATTTGTAATATCCACCAGAATAAACCAAATAAGTAGAATAGGTTCCGACTCCTATGTTTCCAAAATATATTCCGGTTTTAGCTTTTTCTCTTAAATCGTTGATAGATATATTTTGTATTACACCATTATACCATTCATTTACGACTGTTTGCATATAATGCTGCAATTTTGCATCATCGCGCATCATATCCATAAATATTTCCATTGCTAATTGATCGATATATTCTTGACGGTATAATATGGATGTCCGTGAAACAGCCTTTTGGTATGCTGCTTCAATTTTTAATTGAATATACTCTGATAACGGTTGAATCTTATTTTCTTCCATAATGATAACAAGATTAGATACAGCCTAATTTTATACGGAAACGGATAGGTAATTACCTATCCGTTTCTAATTATATAGAATTTCATTCTTGATGATATTCGCTTTCCCAAATAGCATCTTCCGGATTATCGCCTTTATGACCGGCAAGCTGTATCACGAAGCTTTTTGCCGGGAAATACGGTGTGATGTGGATATCAAGAAGCACACGGTCTTTCTGATTCGGGTCTTGTTCAATCTTCATAACCTTGAAGCGTTCGATGAGTTTGTTCGGGCCCATTACACTATCGAGGAATTTCACCACCTGACCACGTAGGTCTGCTTCCGTGCGAGTAGTCCAATTTTCAAATGCCCGACGGTTCAGGAAGTCAATCAGTACCTTCGTTATATAGTCGAATACACGAACTACGGAGTAGGTCTGCAAGCCAAGATTATCTCCATTAAATAATGTCTTGGCGGAGAAAGCCATAACCTTGCTGTACTCGTTCACCATCGGCACAAGACCCATACGTTCAAGCTCGGAAATCTCACTCTTGCGAAGGTCGAAGCGTACACTTTCTACTTCATTAAGTCCACCAAATTTCTTACCGGCTACTACCTGAGACATTAAGGTATTGTATATTTTTCCGGCAAGTGAAGAAGATGGCGGGATATAAAGGTTTTCTTCTTCTCCAACGCTTTCCTCTCTTTGACGACCAAGTAACCAGTTACAGGTCATTATAGTATTCGATTTGAATACATCTCCACCCGTATGATTGGCATTGAAGAATATATCTACTACATCATCCGGAGTTTCAAGGTCTTGGAAGTCTGTAACAAGAAAAGCCTTGTTCTCGTATGCAATCTTGGACCACTTGTCCAAAATGGCATTTGAGCCTATATATCCGGGAACGACAAGCAACGAGTAGTTGCGACGCAGGTCAAGACGGTCAAAATTCTGTTTGAGTTCATTGCTGATGTGGTCAGCAAAAATGGTATTGTCCAAATCCTGAAGCTGCTCCATAGTCGCATTGACAATGGTGACATTCTTCACCTTATCACTTTCCGTGTTCTTGTAAAAGAACGCAATAGTACGGTATGCGCTTTCAAGTTCCCGTGTTCTGGCAAGAGCATTCTTCAAGTTATGATTAAGAAGATTCTCGGCATTTTCTGCGGTTTCCTTGGCCTTGTCCCGCATTTGTTCGGCAGTGTCATTCTCACGCAGGAGTTTGAGCCATACGCTTAAGCGATTCACCAAGGCCTTACGTTCATTTTCCCACTGTTCATCCGTGAGGAAGATGTTGCGACGGGCCTTTCGTGCCGGATTAAGATTGGAATATCCATCTATGATATTTTCAAGAAAAGCGAAGCCACCAAATTCTTTGAGCTTGTCTATTGCCGATGCAGATGACTTTTGCGCCTGTTGTGATACGACTTTCTGTGAGGTTGTCGTACTGGCTGTCTGTTGTTGAGTTTCCTGCTTCATCTTAGTAAAAGATTAAAGTTCTACTTTCTTTTGATTTGCCAGAATTTCCTCGATTGATGATTCAATCACGTCCATAATGGCATTTTTGACTTCCGGGATTTCAAGTGCTTTCTGTAAAGCGCGGTTGGAAGTAAGCTGGCGAGTTATTCGGACACCCTGCTCTTTCTCAATGTCAAGTTTACTCAAGAAATCACTTTTCTCTTTAATCTTCTTGGCCCCGAAGTCTCCGAGTCCGGTGAATGTCATGATTTCCTTGATTTCATTACCTTCCGCATCCACGTGGCGTAAGTCAACTGTCGGTTCAAAACGTTGGAACACATCTTCAATGGTTTCCAAACCATACACACTTTCCGGAGCCGCAGGAGCTTCATCTGTCAGTTTTTGAACTATCAAAGTTCGGTTGGAGGGGATTTCCGCGATGGATTCGTTCGCATCGACTTTTACTTCGTTGCCTCCAATTCCATAATTGTAGATTGCCATAGCATTTACTTTTTAATATCATACTTTTTTATAGCTCTCTTTTGGTTTTGTGACCGTGCGCAATATATGAATTATTTCTGAAACCGTCAAATTTTTAGGGGTATTTTATTGGCATCTAATGAGGAAAATAGTATATTTGCGAAATAGAATAAAGAGAAGAATAGTATGACTTACCTGAAAATGCCATTACAATTGCAATCGGCTGTTGCCAAGAAATTGCAAAGGTGTTCCTATCAGGAATCGATAGCCCAACACATCATGCTACTGATTCTTTCTCACCATGGGGAAGTTATCGGCCGAGAAGACTTTGGTTCCATGATATGGGACCTTGAGTTCAACCAACTTGTGAAAATCAGCGATTGGGAGGAAGGAGTAAAAAACTCCTTAATAAAAACGATAGAGAAATATGAAAAGAGACTACGGAATGTAGATGTGAACGTCACCCTTTTGGAAATAGAAGAAGAAAATATAGATAAAGTATCTCATATCCGAAGAAAGGCACAAATAACGGTGACCGGAATAATGGATAGAACCAACGAGAAATTCAGTTTTAACACCTCATTATATATAAGCCCTTTATCACAATAATCGAACTATGTCAGACAAGAAACAAATTGCAATAAAGGAACGAATATTAAAGCAGGCTATGGAGTTTTGGGGTGTATCCGATATACGCGATATGGACCCCGTGATAGATTTGCTGCTTGAAGTTTTTGCCCATGAGTCCAACAAGCTGCATCAAGAAATAGATCAGTCCGATTCACGGATACTTCACCGCCTGTCCAGAATACTCATAGGAAACAAATGGTCGCTGCCAAAGCCGGCCCATGCGCTTATGACTATTACCCCCAATCATGGGGAATGTTGCGAACTTGATGCCGAAGATCACTTTTATGCAGAGAAAAACATATTTGGCAAAGGGGATATTCAAGTCTTTATAACCCCTTTGTTTTCCTATAAACTGGTTGATGCAAAAGTCAAAGCAATCGCATACAACGATAGTATAAGGCATTCAACCGATAGCTTTAGCACTCCAACACGCTTCCTTGGCCCTAAAAACCGGATAGCGGATTATTGCGTCTGGGTCGGGCTGGATGTGTCTAAAGAAGTCCTGCAAAAAATGGACTCTGTAATGTTTTGTATCAAGCCTTCCGATATGGGGTTGCTTCCGTTTATGAATATGGCTTTCTTCTATGACTGCACAGGAAACCGATTGAATGCAAAAACAGGCCTTCATGTTGAAGATCCATATAGTAATGCGCACTACTTTGATGAAATCCGCGATTTTTATAGTGACCTATATTTTAATGTGGGTATAAAAGATGCTTCCAAAGAGAAACATACCTACCGGGAAATGTTTCCCGGTTATGTGGCCGACTGCGAGGTCCCGGATGACTCTGAGAATCTCTTTTGGGTCAAGATAGTCTTTCCTGAAATATTCACGAAAGAAAGTCTTGAAAATCTGGAAGTATATTTGAACACATTTCCGGTTGTAAACAGACAAATCGTTTACAAACAGCATAATTTCCGTTCCACCGGACGAATTATACCCCTGAAATGTCCGGGCCGTACACAATTCTTGAACATACGCTCGTTTCAAGACAACAAAGGCCGGGAATATGTAAACCGACTGAACCAGTATGAGGAAAATCCGACAGGTATATTCAGCCTGTATTTTGGCGACCTTGAACGATTTGATTCGGACAGTGCCCGCTCATTAATTTCAAAAGTGTTACAATTAATGAAAGAAGACGGGAGTGCTTTTGCTTCAATGAATCCGGATGCACTTTCGACGCAGCTCAAAGAGTTGTTCAACAAGATAAATGATATAGAGAAAGGATTGGAGGCCACGCTAAAAGGAGATAACAAAATAAAGGCCTTTGTTTTAAGTGTCCCACAAAAGGATGCGACCAATGCCGAGATAAAATATTGGGTGACTTCCGGATCTCTGGCGAACGGTTTCAATGAACGCACACTGATACAGCAATTCAACATAGAAAAATATGACGCTTCAGGCATCATGTTGCGCACTTGTATGCAAGGAGGAACAACGCATGATAGCGAACAGGAACTTATTAATAGTTTAAGGTATGGTCTGTTGTCCCGGGAACGGATTATATCTAAAGAAGACATCAAAAGCTACTTGTTTCACAAGCTGGGAAAACATGTTGAATCAGTCGAAGTCGGTAATGGCGTAGCTATATCTCCTGACAGCAAAAAAGGATTAATCAGAGTGACAGAGGTCAAGATAAAACTTGGACAATTTGATAAAGATGAAATTCCCAATCTGGAAGAATTGGCCCATTATCTTGAAAAAGATTTGACTGAACGCTCTGTATGTAATTCAAACTATAAAATCAAATTCGTATGAATGATAGCAATTATAGTCCAAGTTTGGTGTCTGCCCTTAAGATAGCAAGAGGAATGGCACTTCAAGACAAGCATAACACGTTCGGCGTGTCACATCTTGTCATGGCCATGTTTGCAGAAAACACGGGTCTAAAAGAAATTTTATCCTCGATGCAGAAGGATGTCGGCTACATAATGGAATGGTTTGACACCCACCGCGAAATGTATAGGTCCAGTGGCACTTCCACAGAAGAAGTGGAGCCTGACGAAGAAGTGTCAAAAGTCTTGGATGAGTCCGAACGGTCTAAAATTAAATTAGGAGCGGATTCCATAGACTCCATCTGTGTGTTTACCGCCATATTGCGTGAAGGTGTCGTATATTCGCATCAGCAGATAGAGATGCTGGATGTTTCGGAAGATGACATATTGTCCCACTACAATGCCCTTACCCCGTTGCATTCTTATCAAGGAGAGGAAATGCAGATAACAGCAAGCGTTCCTTATGCCGACAACCTAAAAAAGCAAGAAACCATCAATGCCGGTGGCTTTGTCGTCGGTAGGGAAAAAGAGGTCCGTACTATTTTAGAATGCCTCGAACGCTCAGAGAACAAGGGCATACTGATTGTCGGTGAATCCGGTATCGGGAAGAGTTCCATCATCAACGCCTTTGTCAAAGATATCTGTGAGAATGAAGACGAGATGTTAAAGCAAATATCTATTGTCGGACTCAATACGGCAAAACTGCTCGCATCAACCTCGTCTGAAACGGAGATAGCACAAAAAGTTGTCAATCTGATGCACAAGCTCAACCAATTGGAACAAGCTGTGCTGGTGATTGATGATTTACAGGTTCTTTTGGAGAACAGCGTATCAGGCAAAGCATCCACACTCATCAACATATTAAGTGCACAAATCAGCGAGGGAGCCGCAAATCTTGTTCTCACACTCACGAACGATTCTTACCGGAAGAACATCGAAAAGCATCCGATAGAAGGGCGTCTTGATATCATAAAGATTGAAGAACTGGATACGGCTACACTTGAAAGTGCCATACAATTACATAAAAAAAGGATTGAAAACTATTACGAGCTGAGAATTTCAGATGCGTGTATTAAAGATTCAATCGCACTCTCCAAACGATATTTTAAGGAACGCAGCCTGCCATCTGCCGCCATCGACCTGCTTGACAGAACCGCTGCTGCCGTCCGGCTATGCAATAAGAATGCACGAGCCAGTGTTTCTGATTTGGAAGCGGATTTTGAGGAAATAAAGAGTCTCGACGAAAAAATATCTGAAGGGCCGCTTTACTTACTATACCGTTCTGTATTCAGCAAAATCAGTGTCGTATTGACCACCAAACTGTCAGACAACTATGTATGGGATAAAGAAGATGACATCGCGATAAAAGCAGGACGTTTGTCGGGCATCATCAAAGAATTAAAGGCACTATCCGACCAGTCTATTGAAGAGATACGCTCTTCGGAAATAGAGGCGATTGTAGCGGAGTGCACCAATATACCTATCGGAAAAATACAAGCCCGCGAGAAGGACCGACTTTTGAGCATCGAGAGCAAATTGCAAGAACGGGTCAAAGGACAGAACCGGGCTATTACGACTTTATCAGATGCCATTATAGAATCACGCAGCGGACTGAGTGACCCCAAGAAGCCTATAGGTTCATTCTTCTTCCTTGGCCCTACCGGAACGGGAAAAACAGAACTCACAAAATCACTGGCCGAGTTACTGTTTGATGACGAATCAGCCATGATCAGATTTGACATGTCCGAGTTCAAGGAAGAACATTCGGCTGCATTGCTGTATGGTGCACCTCCGGGATATGTAGGATATGAGGAAGGTGGTTTACTGGTCACTCAAATCAGACAGAAACCTTATTCGGTAGTGTTATTCGATGAGATTGAGAAAGCCCATAGCAGCGTTTATGATGTTTTCCTGCAAATGATGGATGAAGGCAAAATACATGATAAACTGGGCCGGGAAGGAGATTTTTCAAATTCCATAATCATTTTCACATCCAATATCGGAAGCCAGTGGATTGTGGAACAAATACAATCCGGACATACTCCTGATTCCGGAAAGCTCATCGAGGTTATGGCACAGTATTTCCGACCTGAATTTTTGGGACGTCTCACCGAGGTGGTTCCGTTTGCGCCAATAGATGAAAATGTCGCCAAACAGATATTCAACCTCCATTTTGGAAGATTGCAAGAACAACTGATGAAACAGAAAAACATCCAGTTGAATTTGTCGGATGAAGCATTGCAACATCTGGCAAACAAAGGGTATTCTCCCAAATACGGCGCACGTCCGATAGCAGGAGTCATAAGAACTTATATCAAGAAGTCCGTATCTCGTCTGATTGTCTCTGAGCAAATCAAGTCGGGTGACAACATCGTCATAAACTATCGAAACGGTGAACTGATATGGGAACAATGTTAGCGCAAAAGAAACCCTTGGAAAGCATCCAACGAAGTCAGGCAATAAATTTTGTCGCAGAAATCTTTTATGATGAACTTCAATTTATTCTTGACCGGCGGCTGTTGGACCATACTATGGTTAATTGCCATGGTATGAACAGTCGTGTGAAATCCAGAGATGTATTAAGTGTTTCGGTACAGCATATCGCGGCAACAAATGCCGACAAAGAATATATATTGCTGAATCTGGCAAGAAACAGCATCTATCATCAATTGCCGGAATTACTATTTCATCCATTGGTGCTTAGCACACCGGGCATGAGCAACAAGGAGATAGTTGAAGCCATCCGAGCCAATGAAAAACAGGATAAAGAGCTTATACAATTCTTTGCACCCTTTGATACAGAGTTTTTCAAAGAAAAGGTCCGTATCAATAACCGCCATCTGAATTTCTTTTCAGACCCGGACTCCAAGAAGAACTTCATCAAGATGATTGAAGTAATGGAAAATGTCGAACTATCCATTACTTCCCATCAGAAATATAAGCTGTTCCTATTCCTCTGCAATGCAGAACGGTATAAAGAGAACCTGCCTGCTATCGAGCAACTGCTTCTTATCGTTTTGGGATTGAAGGTGAAACTGCGACTGGAAGTCCATGAGATTGATGAAACGGTTTACCTTTCCGTCGGTTCCGGATGTGTCGGACAGACATTAGGCCTTAATGGTCTAATGATAAGCGAAACCGATGATTTGACGGCGACAATCATCCTTGATACTCCGACAGATGACTATGAGGGGGTAAAAACGCATCTATCCAATGTCCGCCGGATACTTGAATTTTTCATCCTTTCAACAAGAAATATCGAAGTTGATTATCTGGTACGTGGAGAAACGGATTTTATACTCGGAGAAAACCGATTAGGATATAATATGAACTTATGAAAAATCTAATAATATGAAGATATTGCTATATTTCTTTGCACGTTATTTATTGGCTCCATTATTTGTAGCCGTGATGATATTTGTCTTGACTGGAATAAAAACGATCAAGAGCAAACTTAGCCTGAAGAAATTAATCATATTCATTCTTCTGGCTTCCATTGCCGTCGCTTTACCCAGCCTGTTCGGTTTCCTAAAAAACGAATACGTCTGGGGAGGCTTGACATTCACGATATTGTCCTATATCCTCCTTGGAGCATTGTTCTGCAAACTGTCAACCTCCGATTTGTTCGGAGCAATCGGTATTGGCAGTTCCCGAACAGCGGTCATTCTCACTCTAACCACAATATGCGCTTTAGGCGGATGGTGCTACTATCTGCTGTTTGAACTGATAAGCAAGCTACCTTATTCGCTATGGAACACAACAAATATCCTGTGGTTTGCAATCCCGTATCTGATTATGTACAGCAGAACCCTGTTCCTGGACATCCCGCATCCGATATATACCCCATGGGAATTGAGCTATGGTACCTTTGACCGGAAATATTGGGACAACATAGACAACTTCGGCTTCCGAACGGTCAAAGTCAAAATCAAACGGAATATAAAAGACCCGACATACGCTTCGTTGGTTGTCCGCCTGCCCAATGAAATATCTCTTGGGAATTGGTTCAATTGGGTTATCGAAGACCAAAACAGGCGTTTCCCCCAAAACAAGATTGAGACAGAGAAGGAAGATATGCAAATCGGATGGATGTTCTATACCTCAAAATGGTTTAACTTCCCGTTGTTCATAAGAATACTTGACCCCACTCTGACGAGTGAGGGCAATAAGATTAAGAATAATCAAACGATATATATCCGGCGTGTACAAGTAGAAACAAAAACATCATAATATATGAAAACACTAACATATTTGCCTGTAAACTGGGTCAATGGTCTGAAGCTGACCAGCCAGCATTTCTTTGCAAACCAGTATTGCCAAACCGAAGCTCTCAACCGCGAAGCAGGAAGGAGTCTGACCAGTTATAACTATGGTCTTGGAGAGGTCCTTGAAGGGATAGGTGACAATCTTGAAATAGAGATTTCAGGTGATACCATGTCCACTCTCTGTGTCCGTCTGAAAAGCTGCAACGCAATCACCAAAGGCGGTCTGCCCATCGTTTATTACGACGGTTTATACGGGGATGAGAAACCCTGTGCAACCATTTCAGAATCCGGTCTGCAAGCCGAGGACAGCGAGTATATGGTACTAATATCCGTAGATCCGTATCACTTGATACCTGTCGGTGAACCGGACCCGGAAGAGGTGCCTTTGCATCACCCGTATGTCTTGCCGAGCATAAAACTCCATATCGTTCCCAAAAACCAAGTCAACAAATCTTTCTACAGCCAGAATTTTTTGCTGGTGGCAGAGGTATGCAGACAAGGGAATACCTATAAAATCAATCACCAATATATTCCACCGGTACAACATTCCGCTTGCCACGATGGGATTAAAACATTCATTTCCCAATTGGCACGTACCCTACAGTCGATAAAAGAAGACGTGAAACTCATTTACAGCAGGAATGTTGCTGACAAGCGTAGAGATACGCTTGCCAATAATACATTTGAGCTGTGTAAGGCTTTCTCGGCCTTTTACAACTCAAGAATCTTCTTTATCGAACAAATCGCCTTAGAGCAACCGCCGATATATCTTGTGCAGGCCGTGAATGAGCTTGCAAACGGTCTGAACTCCGCTCTTCAAAGTCTTTCCGAAACGGAAAGAGAACAATTGCTCCAATATTTCTATGAGTGGACCAATGTCACACCCTCTGAATTTATCACGAAGATAGAGAGCGTAACCAAGCTTATGTATGACCATACCAATATAAACCAGTCATTGCAGACGGCAGGGGCATTTGTGACACTGCTCAGCAATATGTTCCACAAAATGAGTGAACTGGAATACATCGGAATGGTTCGTGAGAATATTATAGTAGGAGACGAAAGTCACGAAACAATAGAGGCTCAAAAGAAACGATCATGGTCGTTTATAGGTTGAGCGATTAAATCATAGCAAGTATGGAAGCAGAAAACAAAATAGCTCGTTTGAAAGCGAAACTCCGATTTACTTTGGCATTCGCTATCGCACTGATTGTTACCACAACCGGAGGTATCGTAACGATTGTGACTGCACAAAAGGGAATATCCCTTCTTGAAAGCAAGAAGGCCGAATATGACAATGTGTTCAAGAAACAGGCAGAACTTAACTTCCAGATAGAAGAATTGTTCCGGGACTTGAACAATCTGAAGACCAAGCGGCGAAATTCGAGTGAACACAAGCACATGCAAAAATTGATAACCAAAAAACGGTTATTAATGGAAAATGACATTGCAATGCAGGCCGATAAAAGCAAGTACGAAGTGTATAAAGCTATGCTTGAACAGATCCGTGTCATCCAATCATCAATGGATGACCTTGACCGCGAAAGCAAAAAGCGTGAAAGCAACATGGAGCAACTTGAAAAGTGTAGAATCAAATATCAGGAATTAACCAAGAATAAACTGACGAAGCCATGACAAAAGACGAAATGCTATGGGGAAACATCCGTTTCCTCCTGCTGCTGATTTTCTCAGTAGCCGCAATTTATATCATACTTTGCCGGTATATACTCAACGTACCGACAGAGGACAGTTCGGAGTTGATAAACGAAATCAACCATTCCGAACGCATTTTTGAAATCCAGCATACACATATGCAGCAGGCGCAGAACATCTGGAATGAGATTGACTCTCTGGACTTCAACATTCATCAGGTACAAAAGATGGACGAGGTGAAGGATGGGATTTACCAATTGCAGCATATATACAAGGAAAACAATATGAATACGAAATTCCTTTTCGGCGTGTTGTCCTCCAGAATGCTTAAATGCCAATTCGACATAAAAGAGGAATTGAACAGTCTGGTACATAACAATGCACTGATTGAACGGGATTTGGAAGAATGTAAAGCCAATTTATAAAACATTCGCAATGGATAATAAGAAAACTATAACAATCATCATATTGGGACTGGTTGCCATGGCAGGTATCCTTTTGTTTTTGTTCCTGCCTTCGAAGTCGCACCTTGCCAATATTGACTTTTATGTATATGACACCAATGATAATTTTCATTATGAGGTCAATGAGCGGTTGGAACTATTAGTCAACGATACGGCAGCGATTAAAGGCAAGCGGCTCATTTGGGAAATGGGAAACGGTGATACACTGATGAGAAATACGGATGTGTCATACACTTACCGTAAGGCCGGCAAATATCTTATTACTTTGAAAATAGACGGAAAACACTCCGTAAACAAGTATATCAAAGTTATCTCAGGGCTGGAGCATGAGGCCATTGATTCCATACCCCGTATAAATGGAGTGTCAGAGGGTTATCAAGGCGAAGAGCTGGTCTTTTCGGCAGAAGGCTATGGTATGGACACGTGGCTATGGGAATTTGGAGAAAGCGGTACTGTGGACGCATACGAGCAGCAAGTCGTGTATTCGTATGATATTCCGGGAGAATACACCATCTCATTACAAACCAATACAACGAAATATCCGGTGAAGCACCGTATAATCATTCTCCCACGCTTTGAAAAAGCAGAGGAACTGGTCACGGTAGATTCGTTGGTACTGGTACAGAATGATATTAAAAAACACTTGCAAGCCATAGCTAACGCCAAAGTTTCACAAAAGTCGGTCTATTACGAACATACGAATTATATCCGTAACAAATATTTTTGCATTGATGCAGACCAGGTAGTGGTCGTCATCAATGATGAAAAATACAATGACTTCAACGGCTATTGCCAAGGACTGCATTTTCTTGAAAGCAACAGGAAAAAGCGTGTGAGTATTGATGATGTGAAAATTGACGATTTGAATTGCGTTAAGTCCATCCATGTGACACAAAGTTATATTGAAAAATGAAACAACTGAATCTCATACGAAATCTGTTTTCTGTGGCCGTGATGATTACTCTTGCGTGCAACGTATCTGCCCAAGTGTCCATCCGCGACAGAATACAAATAATGGATAAGGATATATTCAATTATCCGGAATCAACAGAAGCTCCTGTCAAAACAAAGAAAAGCAAGACAAACAGAATTGTCTATTCGGACAGGACCGGAAATCAAAGTTATGAAGACCCGTATTTCCAGCGTAAGCGGTCTTCACATGGAATTGGCACACCCTATTACATAGTAAGTGAAAAGAACGGAACCTACAAGCTCGTTCAGGCTGACCCAGACATTACAGGCAAGCCCAAGTCGATAATAGGTTTCCTGTATAACAGCAAGAGACACTTTAAGGAACCCCGTAAAGTCAATTATGCCGGATGGATACCATCGGAAAATGTACTGATGTACGACCATGCCCGCATCAATCCCCGCAACAACCAGCCGATAAGGTACCGTATAGGCATAAACAACATTAACAAGCTGTTCGATATCCATCAATTCTTCAATGGAGATACCCTGAAAATATACGGAGAGCCGTTTTTGAAAACAACAACGGATGCGGTAGTTGTCAGCGGAGAGGTTGTTTACCTATACAAGTTGGACAAGAGCGGCAAATCCGCATTGATTTCCAATGTTCCCGCATTATCAGACAGTACCAAACGCTTTTTAGGGTGGGTTCCCGCTGACCTTCTTGCAGAAGTCGGCCAAAATGAGGTGTATCATATTGATTATTCACGATACCGTGATTCTTTGTTGTGTGCTGTCAACCTAATGTATCCCGATACGTTGGCATTACATAATGCGAATATTCAGGGTACGATGTTGTTCAACCTGGATGGAAACCCGGCAGGACCTATAACGAATGGGAATATCCGGCTGAACTATCCTTTGTCCGTCTGGGACAAGAACTGGAATAAGATCATCAATATCAAAGGCGGAGACATCATGGTTTCCGATGTCCGAAAGATGGAAGCGGAAAACAAAAACGTGAACATACATGTACTGTTCAATGATGCCGACCTGCCTTATCTATCCCCATATATCAATGTGCTACAGAACCTAAAGCTGAAAATGAAGCCCGGATATGACTACACTTTCTCGGCAACTTGCATATCCTCCAACGGAGAAAACAGACATTTGGCCCCAACCAAGGACTTTTCAGCCTGGCTCGACTATATCAAACAATCCATTTCTTCCAAGCGGAAAAACGAGCAAGAGGAACAATCATCGTTTTACGGTTTTGGCGGGGCTATCAAACAAATCTCCCGTTATGATAACGAAAGCCGTTTCAGCAACAATGTATTTGTCATTTTAGGGTCAAAGCAAACTTTATCCTTGCACGAGCAACAACTCTCGTGGCTGGCAACCCAACCGGCAAGGCTTCTGTTTGCCCAGATAGACAGAGCGTCAGGTACTTCTTATCAGGACTTCCTATTGCAGGCCAAATCCATTCTGGGCAGCCATTCTACGAAATACATAGACCATATATCCAATTATATCGCAGACAGCAGACTGGTAAAGACGGAGCTGTTCAAGAACATAGAAGCTACGGATGCCAACTTATACCTGTACGATGCTCCATACAACAGCCTTACGGTAGGAGGAATCTTATTCCCTAAAGGTAGAAACAGACTGGAAAGCAACGCTTTGGAAACAGCCTTGGATTCCGTATTATGGCAATCTTTCGAGACGGACAGCCTACTGTTGCACTCACTTAAAGATTATGAGCGAAATATAGGTGTCCTAAGAAGCCGTCCCACATCCGAACTGACGCATATATTCCATCATACGGAAAATCCTGACAGTATGAGCCTTGACGATATAGATAGAAACAGCGTGAATGACACCTACTATATAAAGGCCTCCGTAGCGGACAGTATAATGGACGGGTACGAATATGGATATCTACTCGATGACAAGGAAGTGATGGAACTGCTGCAAAGCTACAGGGGACTGCTCCCGGAGTTCTCAGATAACATAGGGAAAAAGGAGCTAAGAGTGCTTCGCAAGCAATTTAACCGGCAAAAGAAAAGCATAAACAGAAGTTTCTATCGAAAAGTATTGCCCAGAAATCCATATTTGGCTCAAATCTTCTATTGTAAGACGGGAGTCATGGCCAATGACAGCCTTTTAAATTCAACAAAGGTGAAGAAACTAAAGAAAAGAAAGGTTGAACTGACGGACTTTAATAGTGGCTATACAACCCTGATTTCAAAGATGAAGAGACTGGAAGACATATATCAACGCAACCTTTTCAGACCTGTATTCATCGCCGGCAAGAAATATTATTTTATTCCGAAACAATTAATACTGTAAATAAAATGGAACCAACAAGAGAACAACTACAGGCAGAGATTCTTGAAATCCTATATCAGAAGTGCCTCCAGAAGCCAATATGGGTATCTTGTGCAGAAATATTTTGGAGCATCAGCAACCTCAAGGTATCAGAACGGAGTGTCAAGGACGTTCTTGACTGGCTGGTAAAAAACGACCTTGTAATTTATCAAGCGGATAAATACCAGATTGCCAAGCGCGAATTTATGGATATATCAAGACGTAAGGCTCTTGAGAAAAAAGAGACCGAAGAAAATGCCGAAGTCCGGACTGTAGAGTATGGAACATCCATTCCGCCTCACACGATGAACCATCATCCATGGCTTGAACGAGAGTACCAACAACCTGTCGCGAAATCATCAAACACAATGTTTGCCATTATAGCATTAATAGCCTTTCTGATCAGCGGCACACTTGTTGGCATACTCCTGTTCAACAGCTTCGCAACGGAACGGCGCAATAATGCAGAACTGACATACCTTCCGGACAGCATACAGGTTCCCTCGTTACAGGTAAGCACGCCCGGATATATCCGTGACGCATATACGACCAACCGCAACTTCAAGAACATCCAAAATTCGCTGGAGACACAGCAACGGATTAATGCTGAACTTATGGATATCTGCAAGGCACAACAATCCCAGATTAATATACTGACAACTTGCTCCAAACAACAAGCGGCGGACATCGAACATTTGGAAAAGGAACGGAAGATCTACACATGGATGATTGCTCTTGCACTCCTGGTATTAAGTTCATTGCTCATCTGCCGATACGGGCGTAAGAATTAGGACATACGCAAACATTCAGACTGCATAGTCAATCTGCTAACGGTATCTGCCACTTTCATGCGGTGGATACCGTTTTTCTGCATTCCGGCAGCAGTTTGCTTCCCGACGGTTTCGTCCATTCCTGATGAAACTTCTTCTACAAGTGTTATTGTACAATACCGGGAATCAATTTAATAGCGACACATCATCAACGGGGCGTGTTTCTAATCATATAGGACAGTGGCTTTATACACGAATATTAGTTTAAAACGTGTTAAAATGAAAACAACAGCAAAAAAACGCGCTAAAAAATTTGGAAAAATGAATATAAGCACTTATATTTGCTCACATCAAAGATGATGTTTTATTTTCTTCTCTTTTTCCCACAATAAAACTGAGTCATCCGGAGGCTGAGAGGAAATTTCAAAAAATCGTTTTTGAGGTTTTCTCTTTTTTGCATCTATACCGGTTAGGGCGCAAGGACGGAGAAACCGAAGTAAAATAATTAAGTTTAACCCATTAAATCCAAGTATTATGGCATTTAGAGCATCATTGGAACTTAACAACAAGGAATTTGACGTCCTTTATTCAAACTATGAGTTTAGTCGTAACACAGACCCTAAAGGTATGCCCTCTTCAAGCGTATTGGGTGGTAGAGTAAAAGCAACCATCGAATCAACAGAAGACACTTCTGTCATCGAAGCGATGTTGAACAGTCCTTTCAAACCTGTAGAAGGAAAGATTATCTACAAAAAAACGGAGGAAGATGCCAAGATGAAGGAGATCCAGTTCAAGAACGCATACATCGTTCACTACTCGGAAACTCTGGACGCGAACAACGATGTGCCTATGACAATCACCATTACGTTCTCCGCTGAAGAAATCATCGTCGGCAGCGCAGCTCTTGACAACCGTTGGCCGAAGAAATAAATCGGCGTACATAGGTAAATCCTAAATCAAAACATTTGTCAGGCCGTCCGACGGACTTCCGCCGGGCGGCTTTGGCAATTTGGATATAAACCGTCAAATATAATGCCGCCATGCTGGAACAAAAAAAAGTCACATTGGAAATAGCCGGCATACCCATGCCGTCGTTTGTGCAGTTGATGCTCAAACAGAGCATCAATGAGCATCACTATTTTGAGATAACACTGGATATCCAAGCCATAGAAGCCTATGGTGTGGAAATCCCGGAGGCATCAAAAGACTGGGTTGGAAAAAAAGTAATCATGGACTTCGGCGGCACTGTTTTTGTCGGCGTGGCCACCATGGTGGGACTTCATCGTTCCGGTGGAACACACGGAAATATAAAAGTGACGGGATATTCGTCAACATTCCTACTGGAGTCAGACCACACTTGTGCCTCATGGTGCAACAAATCCTTGTCTGACATCGTTAAGGAACTTACAGACAAGGCAGGAGTACAAGCTCTTGTCAATCCGGAAACGAAATCGAAGCTGGAATACGAATGCCAGTACGAGGAAACCAACTTCAGATTCATACAACGGCTTGCCCGCCAATATCAGGAATGGCTCTACTACGACGGACAGAACCTTGTATTCGGGAAGCCACAGGCCGGCTTGACGACCAAGCTGACATACGGCGAGGAACTATCCGTGCTCGATGTCTGCTCGCAGACACTTGCCCGACCAATAAAGGGAAGTTCTTACCATTCGGTGAACGACCAGACCTATAACGGCCAATCCCCCGATACCGCAGCCGGACAAAACACATTGGGACAAGCGGCCTTTGACTCGTCATTGGCTTTGTTTATCGCTCCCGCTGTCCAACGGGCGGAACCGCGCATAACCAATAAGGGTGAACTTGACGCCTATTTCCAACGCAGGCAGCAAAGCGACAGCGCCGCATCCAGTTTCATCACCGGGGAAAGCGATTGCCGCATCCTCACGGTGGGCAGTATCATAGATGTTCATACCGCTATCCATACAGGAATAGGTATCCACGTAAAAAATAGCATCGGCACCTATATCATTACGGAAATAACCCACGTAGCCGGTATGGGTGACAGTTACCAGAACTATTTCACCGCACTTCCGTCCTCTATTCCCACCCTTCCATGCCCGGATGTACCTCTGCCTGTCGCTCATACACAGCAGGCCGTGGTTGTCAGCAACGAGGACCCGAAAAAGTTAGGCCGCGTCCAAGTCAAGATGAACTGGCAGACCGGCCCGATGCAAACCTCGTGGATACGGGTGCTCACTCCTGACGCAGGTACAAGCGACAAAGTGGCCACAAACAGAGGATTTGTATTCATACCCGAAAAGGGAGACCAAGTCATGGTGGCATTCAGATATGATGACCCGAACCGTCCGTTTGTACTTGGCAGCTTATTCCATGGAAAGTCAGGCACCGGTGGCGGCAGTTCAAACAAAACAAAAAGCCTGACTACCCGCAGCGGTTGTACCATAACGCTTGATGATGAAAAAGGAAGCGTTATGATGAAAGACAAGGAAGGCAACAGCTATACGGCAGACGGAGAAGGAAATATCACAATATCTGCCTCTAAAAGCATCACCTTATGTGTTGGAGAAAACAAAATAATGATTGATAGCGAAGGCAATATATCATCTAATGCGGAAAAGGACATAACAGAGTCCGCGGGTGCCAATATTGCGCAATCGGCAGAAAATATTGATTGTACAGCAGGCAGCAATTATAATATCTCCAGTACTGATTTTACAGCAACCGGCAGCAGCAGTGCCACGGTCAGCGGTACAACAAAGGCTACGATAGATTCTTCCGGAACCACAGCCGTAGCCGGAACTATTGTCAAATTGAATTAACAGCATATGAGCAACGCCATACAACAAATAGCAGACAAGATGCTCTACCAATGGGAAGATGCAGTCAGGAAACCGGTCAAGTTAATCCGTATCGTCATCAATCCGGGAGACGAAAGTATGCTTGATGCTTTCTATGACTATATGCTTGCCCTTGATAGCGAAGAGGAAGATATGGTGTTCCTCATAGAACTTCCGTTCAGTTCCAGAACCGATTTCTCAAAAGATGTTGTAGGGTATATTGCACAACAAGTAGAATACTGGAATAACTCAAAGAAACCCGAAGATATTGTCTTTGAACATGTTGATTGGATAGCTGATTATAAGTCGGAAGAAGCGGAAAACGATGCCTCCGTCGCAGTTGCCAACTTCAACAAGCTGACAGAATCCCTTGTAAAAGGGACTGATATGAAATGCAGTTTTGTCTTTAACCTAAAGAACACATACGACTATGACGGATGTCGTGAATGGTTTGAAAAGGCTCTTGCTCTGCCATTCCACAAGCAAATGGTATGGGGGATATCCGACATAAAAGACTATGAACAGTTTGGCAAACTAATGGCCAAACACTCCAATGACGCGGTGTCTATTTATCCGCCAATAGATTTAGACGGTGCAATGGAGCAACTCGCGGAACAAGCGGCGAATGAAGATAAGAGCGACCCGGCAGCCTCGAATTTCAGGCTGGCATTAATCAAACTGATGAACAGTGTGAAAAAAGGGAACGCATCGCAAACAGAGGAATTTGCGAAGAAATGCCTCGATATCGCTCTCGAAAATGTGAAGAAAGACATTAACTGGATCAGTCAATTTGTAACCGTATATACAATTCTATATACAGACCAGATTTCCCGTAAGGACTACAAAACGGCCATGTACTTTGCCGACAAAGCCGTAGAAGCCGCTGAAATCGGGGAAGAAAAATTAGATCCCTCTTTAGCTTGCCGATTGCTCGGAAACACCTTATTGGGGAAAGCCTCCATCTATGTACGAGAGTCGCTTTGGAAAGAAGCGGCAGAGACGTACTATCGCGGTGCTGAAGCATACTCCAGATGCAACGATTACCTAATGCAAAGTGAAGCATTGAGGCTGTGTGGTTGGTGCCGGGAAAATAATTATGAGAAATCGTTAGCTGCGGAATGCTATGTGGAAGGTTTCAGACTTTCAGACAAACTTTCCATAGACCTGATAAAGAACTCCTCTTATCCTCTCCTGTTATTAAGCCTGTTAAACAGTTCGGCACGCTCCAAGCTGGTCAGTGACGATGAAATAAATGAAGTTCTGACCAAAGTGTTAGGAGATAACTGGGAGAATTATTTGTATGAGTATAAAAGAAATTTAGGAAAATACAATGGAATGGCTGACCAACATATTGCGAAATCTTGAAGGGCTGTTCACTAATGCAACCGAATATGCCTATGCGAACCCTAAAGTGGGGTACTTAGTAGTAATCTTTCTGCTATTGGTTTGGCTTGTCGGACTGATATTCGACTGGAAATGGACATACGCCAGACCCGGAAGCTGGGGAGGAAATTTCTTTCTTGACTTATTGGGTCCAACCGGATTCCGATTTTGGCTTGGTGTAATTATTGTGATTGCCATTGTTGCATCTGCCTATTTGTATTTTCGAGTTAAATAACGATAAAAACTGACAGTTATGGCGGACACAGGCTATTTCGACAGCGTAAGTGCAAACCTAAAGACCGGCGTAGGTGCACAGGTCAAGGGTATCTCGGAAGGCGTCAAGGCGAACTCCGAGGCCGGTGTGTCACCGTCCGTCAATGCCCTCGACACGGGCGTCAGGGCGGCAGCCGCCATTGGCGGTCTTGCCGACGGCCTGAGCGAAGCCGCCATGCTCCCCGTACTGGGTGCCATGGGCATGAAGGGCATGGC